>JAEEGI010005620.1_pt1 | contig 28799 bp, 20 predicted proteins | sample 8958751 | NCBI WGS metagenome assembly JAEEGI01 (sample SAMN16246545, study PRJNA631951) | gut metagenome | biome: gut microbiome; feature: rumen; material: KS-attached | host: Bos | place: Iran: Karaj | collected 2018-10 | reverse complement strand
TGTGAACGTTGCATTCATCAGGCGGAAGACCGCGTTTTTAAGGAACAGGTAGGCGTTGAGCGTGGCCGTGACGGCCGGCGCCGAGACTACGATTCCCTGCGGCGAAAGCAAGAACAAGTCCAAAATGATTTGGTGGGTTCCCGCTCCCAAGTCGATTACCAAATAGTCGCAATCCACGTTTTTAAAGTTTTTGATTATTTTGGAACGTTGCGGGGCCTTGAGCGCCGTAAGTCCCGGGATTTCTGAGTCGCCGGCGATAAAGCTAAGGTTGTCGTATTCTGTGGGCTGAATTATGTCGGCAAAGTTGCCGTTCCCCAAAAGCCAAGTGCCCAATCCGTGTTTTGGGCTGGGTTGTCCGAGTACAAGGTGAAGGTTTGAAGCGCCCAAGTCAAGGTCGGCCAAAACGACTTTTTTTCCGGCTTGACCCAAAGCGATGGCAAGGTTTGCGGACAAAAGGCTTTTGCCGACGCCGCCCTTTCCGCTGGCAACAGGAATTATTTGCATTCTTCCATTCTATCATAATATGCGCGATTTTGCAATTCCGCCGTTGTGTATGCCGCCATGTAACTTTTTGCGCCCTTGAAAATTCATTATATATGGAATATAATGACGACACTATGAATTCTCATTCAACTAAGGTTAAGGTTTTCCGCGCGGCGGCTTTCGCGCTGTGCTTTTTTGTTTCGGGCTTTTTCGTTTCAAAGTGCTTTGCCGAAAGCGGACAAAAAAAGAACGAGCAAGTTGACTCAAGCGAATACATTCGAACCATCGCGCAAATTTTCTACACGCTGCAAAGCCGTTTTGTGGAAGAGGTCGATCCCGAAGTCTTGTACAAGGGCGCTCTTGACGGAATGATGAAGTCCCTCAACGACCCTTACACCGTTTACCTTGACACAAGCGACATGCGCTCCTTGAACGACACGACGGAAGGCGCCTTTTACGGCGTCGGCCTTTCGATTTCCAAGAGGAACGAATCAAGCGCCGACAACCCGGCCTACGTCGATGTAATCTCTCCGATAGAAGGAACGCCGGGCTACAAGGCTGGAATTCAGGCCGGCGACAAATTGATAGAAATCAACGGCGAGCCCACGCCCGAAATGTCCATGGAAACCGTTCTTTCAAAATTGCGCGGTCCAAAAGGCGAGGGCGTCGAAGTCACCGTTCTTCGCGGAAAGAGCGTCACATTTAAGAGAACTTTGATCCGCGACTTGATAGAAGTTCCGACTGTTGAATTTGGAACGGTTCAAAGCAAAAAAAATCTTTACGGCTATATGAAGTTGATTCAATTTACGCCTGACACAGTTCCCAGAGCGCGCGAGGCGATTGAATCATTTAAAGAAAAAAAATGCTCAGGCATCATAATTGACTTGCGCAACAATCCCGGCGGACTCTTGGACAGCGCCGCCAAGATCGGAGACTTTTTTATTGACGAAGGCCCGATCGTTAGCACAAAGAGCCGCTTGAGTTTTGAAACGCGCTCGATCACGGCGGACAAGGCTAACACGATTATTAAGGACATGCCGATTGTCGTTTTGATAAACAAGGGCTCTGCCAGCGCGTCCGAAATTTTAAGCGGCGCTTTAAAGGACAACCATTTGGCTTACTTGGTCGGAGAGCGCACTTACGGCAAGGGCAGCGTTCAGCAAGTGATGACGCTAAAGCACAACGACGGAATCAAAGTGACAATGGCCCGTTACTACACGCCCAGCGACACCAACATCGACAAAATCGGAATTCCGCCGGACAAGGAGATTACGCTCAACCCTGAATACACAGAGGAGCAAACAAAGGTTTTCTTAAAACTCAGCGAAGACGAGACGATTAGAAAATATGTCGAAAACCATCCCGGAATGTCTGAGGCCGACATCGCCTCTTACGCGGAGCTTTTGCGCAAAGACTACGACTTGGACTTGCGCTTGCTTCGCCGCTTGATTCGCATCGAGGTTGGCAGAACAAAAGAGCCGCGTCTTTATGACTTGGATTTTGACGTTCAGCTTGTCGAAGCGATGAACATTCTTGACCAAGGAAATTTTAAGGCGCTTGTAAAGAATACAAAGACTTTGAAGGAATTGCAGGAAGAGGCGGAAGCCCAAAAGCAATGAGACAGTTTGTTTCCGCCGTCGCCCCAAATTCTAAAGGCCTCTTGGAAATAAGCGGAAAGGACTTTCATTACTTAAGAAAAGTTTTGCGTTTGGCGGCTGGGGACATGATCAGCCTTTCGCTTCCGGGCGGAGCGGCGCAAGACGCGACTGTCTGCAAGGTTGACGACGGCGCAAAGAAGATTACGATCCAAGTTTGCGGAACGGATGTCGCGGACGAAAATCGTTCGCAAGACAAAAATCCCGCCGCTTTGCGGACCCGCCTCGCTCTTTTGCAGTTCATTCCAAAACCGCAAAAAATGGAATTGATTGTAAGGCAGGCGACTGAATGCGGAGTCGCGAACATAATTCCCGCAATCGGAGAATACACGCAAGCCGGCTGCGAAAAGGCTTTGCAAAAGTCTGACCGCTTTGAAAAAATAATCCGCGAGGCGCGCCAGCAAAGCGGCTCGCAAGTCGAGACGAAAATTTTCCAGCCGCAAAAGCTGCAAGCCGCGCTTGACTTGATTGACCAAATCGAGCCGGACGCCTTAAAGCTTTTTTTGTATGAAAGAACGGATGGAACGCAAGCTTTTAACGACGCGCTTTTTGGCAATGAACAAGATCGCCCGCGTTCTTGCGTTTATGCGGTCGGCTCGGAAGGCGGAATAAGCCCCGCCGAATGCGAACTGCTTTTGGCCCGCGGCTTTAAGGCGGTTCACTTTAACACGAATATCTTGCGCTGCGAAACCGCTTCGCTCTACGCGGCGGCGGCGATTCAAAGCGCGCTTGACAATTAGATGGGAGGGCTAAAAAGATGGCTATCGAAAGAATTGACATTACTGGAGTCGGCGTTGACATTTGCCGGCCGGAGAATATGGAAAACGAAATTTTGGAATTGCTTGCAAAACCCGGCACAAAGCAAATTGTTTTCCTTTCGATTTGGGGCCTTTTAAAAGCGCGCGGCAAGAACACCTTTGCCGAGTGCGTAAAAAACGCCGATTTGGTTCTTCCGATTTCAAAAAGCATTCTTAAGGCCGCCGCCTTCCTAAAGCGCGAGGTTCCCGACCGTTACAATCCCTTTACCGCTCTCATTGACATCCTTACGATTTTGGACACGCATTACAGAAGCTTTTACATGTTGGGCGGAAAGAAAAAGTCCTTGCAAAAAGCGGTTGGAAACGTTATGAAAACTTTTCCCAATTTGCGAGTCGTTGGCCGCTATGTCGGCTATTATCCTAAGACGCAGGAAGACGACATCATTCAAGCGATTTACAAGGCCTCTCCATCTTTGGTTTTGCTCAGCGAAGGAATCAAGGAAAAAGATTGCTGGCCCTACGCGCGCCGCAACCGTTTTTCGTCAAGCGTATTCATTTACTACCGCGACGCAATTGGAATTTTCAGCGACCAAGTTCACCGCGCCAAGGAATCGACCTTTAACGCGGGGCGTGAGATTTGGAGCGAAATAATTAGAAATCCGTTAAAAATTTTCTTGCTTTTTCCGTATTTATACTTTAAAATGTTACTTGTCTGGTACAGGATTTTTAAAAAGTAATTCATTTAAATTATGTTTTCAAAAATCAACAATGTCTCAATTGCGGTTGTCGCAAGCGACCCGGATGTTCATCTTTTCTTTAGCTGCGTGTTTGGGGAAGAGTTGAACATGCAAATGTATCTAGACGCGCGGATAGACGAAGTTTTGAAAAATCAAAAAAACTTTGACTATATGATAATCGACGCGCGGACAGCCTTAAAAGAAAACCAAAAAGGTTGTTGGAAGAAAATTTGCGATCTGTTCAAAAATAATGTCTTGGTGTTGATCTCGGTCGGCGAAGAAAAATTTTTCGGCGAACATTTGTTTCAAACTGTAAAGACGATTTTTTATCCATTCACAAAAAACGACTTTTATGCCGCGTTTGAGGATAGCCCGGCTCCTGTTGTCAATGACCTTCCGCAGTTCGCGCGCTTGATGGGGTCCAGCGAAAAAATAAAAGAAGTAAGAAGAAAAATTCTTATGGTGGCCGATACGAATGTGCCCCTCATCTTTTTTGGAGAGAGCGGAACTGGAAAGACGATGGCGGCAAAAATCGCGCATGAGCTTTCATTAAGAAGGGACAAGCCTTTTGTAATCGCAAACATGGCCAACGCAAGAAGCGAGTTCATAGAAAGCATATTGTTTGGAAACGTTCGGGGCGCCTTTACCGACGCTCGCGACAGGCAAGGGCTTTTTAAAAGCGCCAACGGCGGAACTTTGTTTATGGACGAAATCGCGGATCTTTCCTTGGAGTGCCAAGCAAAGCTTTTGCGCGTTATAGAAACGGGAGTCTTTAGGCCAATCGGTTCCGACCAAGAAGTAAAATGCGACGTGCGCTTGATTTTTGCAACCAACGCGGACTTGCAATATTTGGTTCGCAAAAAGCGTTTTAGAGAAGACTTGTATTGGCGAGTCGTTGACTTTCCGATAACGGTTCCGGCTTTGAGGGAGCGTATTGAGGATTTTCCGCTTTTAATCGAAAGCGAGCTAAAAGAAATTCAAAAGCTTGCCGGAAAGAGTTTTTCGATTACAAAGGCGGCTGTCTTAAAAATGAGCGCTTGCGATTGGCCCGGAAACTTTCGCCAGTTTAGGGCTTGTCTAAGGCGCGCGGCGATCCTGTCTAGAGACACGTGCATGATTGACCACGAGGCGATAAGCTTTTAGTCGTCGCGGTTTCTTGACGCAAGGCCGGCGGTTTTTGTGAATGTTTTTTCAATGTATTTGGCTTCGCTTTCAGAAAGGCTTGCTCTGGCCAAAATGCCCCGCCAAAAGTTTTCCATGTCGGGGCGGCCGGCGATCTTAAAAAAGCCGATTTTTTGCAAGTTGTCGGCGATGCATTTTACTGTTTTGTCCAGGCGGCTAAGCTCGATTTTTGTGTAGCCCTTAAGGTTTGGGTCCTGGGCTCTAAAAAAGTGGTAGCAAATGATTTGCACGGCGTGAGACAGGTTGAGCGACATAAAGCCGGGGTCGGACGGAATCGTGACCCCAACAGAGCAAGATTCGACTTCCTCGTCGGTCAAGCCGGTGCGTTCGTTGCCAAAAACGACCGCTATTTTTCCGTCCGATTCCTTGACAAAGGAGCAAAATTCCTCCGGCAAAAACAGCTTTCCCTTGCGTTTTTTGCCCCTTCGTCTGGTGGTTCCGGCGCTGATAATGCAGTCCGCCGTGGCTTCTTGGATTGAATCAAAAAATTCGGCTTTTTCCCAAATATTTGCCGCGTGAATGGCCAATATTCGCACCCTTTCGTCGTCAAAATCTTCCTTTTTTCCGACGATTCTTAAGTGAGAAATGCCGTTGTTTGCCATGGCCCTGCAAGCCGCTCCCACATTTCTGCTTTCTTCGGGTCTGCAAAGGACAATGTATACTTGGTTCAAATCCATGGCTCCATTATAAGAAAAATGCCAAAATAATGCAATAAAATTGAAAAATCTAATAAAAAAAGCGAAAAATGCCGAAATAAAATTTGACATTTTAGGAATTTTTTGATAAAATTAGCAAATAAAGTTGAGGGAGACCGTATGGTAAACAATAACACTCTCGTTCCCGGTTTTAATGATGAAAAGGACGACAGCTTAAAAATCTCTTTGTCAAAAATCGAAGACGTTCCAAATTGCGTTTCGATTATCTTGAACGGCTATGTGGACACATACAATTCAAGCTTTTTCCAAAAGCGTATAAACAAGGTTGTTGAGGCTGGTTTTGTAAACTTGATTTTCAACTGCTCAGCGCTCAACTATGTCTCATCTACAGGCATTGGCTCTTTTACGGCCTTCCTTAAATTGGTAAAGCCAAAGGGCGGAGACATCGTTCTTTTGGAAATCCAGCCCAAGGTATTCGAAGTATTCCAGTTGCTCGGATTCTCACAATTTTTCAATATTAAGAATTCTACGGAAGAGGCCGTTTCTTTCTTCAAGAGCGGATCCACACAGACAAACTCCCTCTTCCCCAAAGTATTCGCTTGCCCCGTTTGCCAGAGAAAACTCAAGGCCACTCGCGCCGGTCGTTTCCGTTGTTCGGAATGCAAGTCGATTTTGGCCATCGACGGCCAGGGCCAGGTCTTCCTAGGCTAAGGCCGAACGCAGCCAGCCCCAAAACGAACGCCGCCATCGCGCGGCGTTTTTTTTTCGCGTAGGAACGGAATTCCTGCCAAAAACACACGGAAAATTTTTTTAAAAAAATTTCAAAAAAAGCGCGCTTTTCTCTTGACAGTTTTTGCGGAAAGCGCTACATTCTCTTTTACCGCTCTCCACAAGGGCGGCGTTCTTTGGAATCAGCAGGGAAGGGAAGAAAACGGTAAGGAAAGCGGAAGTCGGACTAAGTCCGAAATTCATTTATCCTATCAATTTTCGAAGAAATCGATAATTTTGCTAGGGTTCAATTTATTTGTGAAGATTCTTAGGCCTTCGGGCCTTGGATACAATCACGGAGAGTTTGATCCTGGCTCAGAACGAACGCTGGCGGCGCGTCTTAAGCATGCAAGTCGAGCGGGATCCGGGGGCTTGCTCCCGGTGAGAGCGGCGGACTGGCGAGGAACGCGTGGGCGACGCGCCCTCCGGAGGGGGACAGCCCGTGGAAACACGGGGTAATACCCCATGGCATGGTTGGCTTGGAGGCCAACCATCAAAGGAGCTTCGGCTCCGCCGGGGGAGCGGCCCGCGACCCATCAGCTAGTTGGCGGGGCAAGGGCCCACCAAGGCTACGACGGGTATCCGGCCTGAGAGGGCGAACGGACGCATTGGGACTGAGATACGGCCCAGACTCCTACGGGAGGCAGCAGCTAAGAATATTCCGCAATGGGCGAAAGCCTGACGGAGCGACGCCGCGTGCACGATGGAGGCCGGAAGGTTGTAAAGTGCTTTTATGACGGAGGAAGAAGCCGGGGAGGAAACGCCCCGGCGGCGACGGTACGCCATGAATAAGGGGCGGCTAATTACGTGCCAGCAGCCGCGGTAACACGTAAGCCCCGAGCGTTGTTCGGAATTATTGGGCGTAAAGGGCGCGCAGGCGGCCGAGCAAGTCTGGAGTGAAATCCCCGGGCCCAACCCGGGAACTGCTTTGGAAACTGCTTGGCTGGAGTCGCCGAAGGGAAGCCGGAATTCCTGGTGTAGGGGTGAAATCTGTAGATATCAGGAAGAACACCGATGGCGAAGGCAGGCTTCCGGCGGACGACTGACGCTGAGGCGCGAAGGCGCGGGGAGCAAACAGGATTAGATACCCTGGTAGTCCGCGCAGTCAACGATGCACACCGGGCGTCCGGACATGAGTCTGGGTGCCGTAGCGAACGCGTTAAGTGTGCCGCCTGGGGAGTATGCCCGCAAGGGTGAAACTCAAAGGAATTGACGGGGGCCCGCACAAGCGGTGGAGCATGTGGTTTAATTCGATGGTACGCGAGGAACCTTACCTGGGTTTGACATGCACAGGAATGATATAGAGATATGTCAGCGCAGCAATGCGCCTGTGAACAGGTGCTGCATGGCTGTCGTCAGCTCGTGCCGTGAGGTGTTGGGTTAAGTCCCGCAACGAGCGCAACCCCTACCGTCTGTTGCCATCGGGTGATGCCGGGCACTCAGGCGGAACTGCCGGCGACAAGCCGGAGGAAGGCGGGGACGACGTCAAGTCATCATGGCCCTTATGTCCAGGGCTACACACGTGCTACAATGGCCGCCACAGAGCGGAGCGAAGCGGCGACGCGGAGCGAAGCGCAAAAAAGCGGCCTCAGTCCGGATCGGAGTCTGAAACCCGACTCCGTGAAGTTGGAATCGCTAGTAATCGCGCATCAGCACGGCGCGGTGAATACGTTCCCGGGCCTTGTACACACCGCCCGTCACACCATCCGAGTGGAGTGCGCCCGAAGCCGGCAGTCCAACCGCAAGGAGGACGCTGTCGAAGGCTCGCTTCGTGAGGGGGGTGAAGTCGTAACAAGGTAGTCGTACCGGAAGGTGCGGCTGGATCACCTCCTTTCTCAGAGAAAGGCAAGCAGCTGGTGTACAGCTGAAGTCCGCTTTCCGGAAAATCCGTTTTCTTCCCTCCCGCCGCTTTCAAGGAGCCGGGAGATGGAGCCTCCCCGAACGAAAGGGGATATAGCTCAGCTGGCTAGAGCACCGGCTTTGCAAGCCGGGGGTCAGGGGTTCAAACCCCCTTATCTCCAATAAAAGGCGCCTTTTTTGGGGCGCGCGTTCTTTGACACGACTAGGGAAGGGAAGACAAACAAGAAGCGAAGAAGAAGGCCTTCCGCGAAACGCTATAAATAAGCTTGACGGCGCGGAAGGGACAATATGGTCAAGCGAGAACAGGTCCACGGCGGATGCCTTGGAGCCGCTCGGCGAAGAAGGGCGCGGCAGGCTGCGAAAAGCCCGGGGGAGGAGCGAACGTCCGCTGATCCCGGGGTTCCCGAATGGGGCAACCCAACGGAAGCGATTCCGTTATCCGAACGCCTGAACAAAATAGGGCGCGGAAGCCACACTGCGTGAAGTGAACCATCTAAGTAACGCGGGAAGAGAAATCAAGAGAGATTCCCCAAGTAGCGGCGAGCGAACGGGGAGGAGCCTAAACCGCATTAGCGGGGTTGCAGGGCCGCGCGGGGATGACCCGCGGAGTTGAGGAGAAAACTTCAGGGAAGGAGAACGCGCCGGACAGCGCGGCCGGAGAGGGTGACAGCCCCGTATCCGAATTCCTGGAGTCTCCGTGGCGCGGTTCCTAAGTAGGGCGGGGCACGTGAAACCCTGTCCGAATCCGGGTCGACCACGATCCAAGGCTAAATACGGGCGGCTACCGATAGCGCATAGTACCGTGAGGGAAAGGTGAAAAGAACCCCGGCGAGGGGAGTGAAACAGAACCTGAAACCGCGGACCTTCAAGATGCCGCGGCGCGCGAGCGTTGCGGCGTGTCTTTTGTAGAATAAACCTGCGAGTTGCGGTATGCGGCGAGGCTAAGGGATAGGAGTCCCGGAGCCGGAGCGAAAGCGAGTCCGAAACGGGCGAAACAGTCGCATGGCGCAGACCCGAAGCCAAGGTGATCTTGCCACGGGCAGGCTGAAACGGGGGTGACACCCCGCGGAGGGCCGAACGGTAATCTGTTAAAAAAGGTAGCGATGACCCGCGGCAAGGAGTGAAAGGCTAAACAAACCTGGAGATAGCTGGCTCTCCCCGAAATGCCTTTAGGGACAGCCTCATGGAAAGTTCGCGGAGGTAGAGCGCTGGATGGACGAGGGGGCGTCAAAACCTACCGAAGCCAATCAAACTCCGAATGCCGCGAACCAGCCCATGGGAGTGAGACTGCGAGCTCTAAGGTCCGCAGTCGAGAGGGAAACAGCCCGGACCGGCGGTTAAGGCCCCAAAGCCGCGCTAAGTGTGAAATGAAGTGGGGATGCAAGGACAGCCAGGAGGTTGGCTCAGAAGCAGCCATTCCTTGAAAGAGTGCGTAACAGCTCACTGGTCGAGCACCCCCGCGCAGACAATGTAACGGGGCTAAGCGCGGCGCCGAAACCCCGGATTCATCCCTTAAGGGATGACTGGTAGGGGAGCGTTGGACCAACCCATGAAGGGGGACCCGCGAGGGCCCCTGGAGGAAGTCCAAGAGAGAATGCAGGCATAAGTAACGAAAAGACGGGTGAAATCCCCGTCCGCCGAAAGCCTAAGGTTTCCAGGGCAAGGGCAATCCGCCCTGGGTAAGTCGGCCCCTAAGCTCAGGCTGAAAAGCGTAGGCGACGGGAATCCGGTCCACATTCCGGAACCCGTCCAGTTTCTATCGGAGCGACGCGTGAGGAGAATTCCGGCGGGAGAACGGTAGTTCCCGTCCAAGCGTCCGACCCGACGAGGCCGGGGTCAAAAGACCGGCCGAGGGAAGGCGTTACGGCGAGGCCCCTTTAGGGGGGAGGAAGCGGAAGGATTCATGGCGCCGGGAAAGAGCTCCTAGGCTAGGCTGGACGGACCGTACCGCAAACCGACACAGGTAGGCGGGATGAGTAATCTAAGGCGCACGAGAGAACCCGCGCTAAGGAACTCGGCAAAATGCGCACGTAACTTCGGGAGAAGTGCGGCCCGCGTTTGAAAGAATTGCGGGCCTCAGAAAGCGGGCCCAGGCGACTGTTTATCAAAAACACAGCCATCTGCGAACCAGCGATGGGACGTATAGGTGGTGACACCTGCCCGGTGCCGGAAGGTTAAGGGGAGAGGTTAGCCGCAAGGCGAAGCTTTGAACCGAAGCCCCGGTAAACGGCGGCCGTAACTATAACGGTCCTAAGGTAGCGAAATTCCTTGTCGGGTAAGTTCCGACCCGCACGAATGGTGTAACGATTCTGGGCGCTGTCTCAGCGCGGGACTCGGTGAAATTTATGTTCCGGTAAAGAAGCCGGATAGCCGCAATTAGACGGAAAGACCCCGTGAACCTTCACCGCAACTTAGCGTTGGGATCCTATCCGCCATGTGTAGGATAGCCGGGAGGCAGCGAGGCGCGGGCGTCAGCTTGCGCGGAGCCGTCGGTGAAATACCGGCCTTGGCGAATGGGATTTCTAACCGAACCCGCGAATCCGGGTCCGGGACAACGCTAGGCGGGCGGTTTGACTGGGGCGGTCGCCTCCCAAATTGTAACGGAGGCGCGCGAAGGTCCCCTCACCCCGATTGGAAACCGGGGCGCGAGTGTAAAGGCACAAGGGGGCTTGACTGAGAGCGGGACATCGCGATCAGGCGCGAAAGCGGGTCTTAGTGATCTGGCGGTGCCGAGTGGAAGGGCCGTCACTTAACGGACAAAAGGTACTCCGGGGATAACAGGCTGATTTTCCCCAAGAGTTCACATCGACGGGAAAGTTTGGCACCTCGATGTCGGCTCATCGCATCCTGGGGCTGGAGCAGGTCCCAAGGGTTTGGCTGTTCGCCAATTAAAGCGGTACGTGAGCTGGGTTCAGAACGTCGCGAGACAGTTCGGTCCCTATCTGTTGCGGCCGGCGGATGTTTGAGAGGGTCTGCCCTTAGTACGAGAGGACCGGGGTGGACCTGCCTCTGGCGTGCCAGTTGTCCTGCCAAGGGCAAGCGCTGGGTAGCCAAGCAGGGAAGGGATAACCGCTGAAAGCATCTAAGCGGGAAGCCCGCCTCAAGACGAGACATCCCACGGGGCTCGACCCCGCCGAAGGCCCCCGGGACAATACCGGGTCGATAGGCTGCAGGCGCAGGCGCGGCGACGCGCACAACCGAGCAGTACTAATAGGCCGCGAGGCTTGGCCATATTGTTCCTTCCGCGGGAAGGAGCGCGCCTTTTCTTCGGAACGAAAGTCTTCCCGATATTCCCCAGTCGTTGGACTGTTAACGTTGTTTATCATGTCCGGCGGCCATGGCGGAGAGGCAATACCCGTTCCCATCCCGAACACGGAAGTCAAGCTCTCCTGCGCCGATGATAGTGCCTTCGCGGCGCGAAAGTAGGTGGCTGCCGGGCTTTTTTTTGTCTTGCCATTCGTTCCGCAAAAACGGTATAATCTGCTACAAAGCGGAGGAGGATTTTATGCCGCACATTACGATTCAGATGTATCCTGGAAGGGATGATGAGACAAAGAAGCGATTGGCTGAGGCTGTGTTGGAGACGGCTTCAAAAGAGCTTAAGCGCGAAAAAGAGCATTTTTCGGTTAGTGTAGTTGACGTTCCCCAAGATGAATGGAAAGGAAAAGTTTACGACAAAGTTCGCGCCGACAAAAACACAATCATTCAGCCCGGCTACGAAATGTAAGCAAAATCTATGATAAAACAAATCCGCCTAAAGACAGAGCGCTTGGAAATCGTTCCTCAGTCGCTTGAATACCTTGACTCAACTTACGCTTACGCATGCGACAGGGCGAACATGCGCTTTATGATTTTTTTGCCTGTTGATTCAATCGAGGAGACTGCGGAATTTTTACGCGGCGCCGAAGCGGAATGGCAGTCGGAAAATCCGCGCGATTTGGAATGCGCGATTTTTTGCAATGGCGTTCATGTCGGCGGAATCAACCTTGAGCTTTTGGACAACGGCAGCGCCGAAATGGGTTGGTGCCTTGCGAAAAGCGCGCAAGGAAACGGATACGCGGTTGAGGCCGCCCGCGCTCTTGTTGAATGGGCGCGCGAAAGTCTTGGCGTAAAAAAATTCATCGCGCATTGCGACAGCGAAAACGTTCCTTCGTGGAAAACGATGGAAAAACTTGGAATGAAGCGCGTGTCATGCTATGGCGGCCGCCACAATAAAATAAATCCAACTGAAGAGCGCCAAGAATTTTTGTACGAAATGGAGAAACAATGAAAATTCTTGTGTTGGGAGGAACGAGATTCTTTGGAATTAGAATGGTTCAGGATCTTTTAAAAATGGGCCACGAAGTTGCGATTGGAACGCGCGGCCTTTCAAAAGACCCTTTTGGCGAGCAAGTGAAAAGAATTGCTTTGGACCGTTCCAACGGAGAAAGCTTGAGGCAAGCGTTGCAAGGAAAGCGCTTTGACCTTGTGATTGACAAAATCGCCTATTGTTCCAACGACATAAAAAGGCTTTTGGATTTTATTGACTGCCAAAAATACATTTACATGTCAACGACCGCGGTTTACGCTCCCAAAAAAATAAACCTTGTCGAAGAGGATTTTGATCCGCTTGCAATGGATCTTGTTTGGTGCGAGCGGAAAGACTTTCCGTATGGCCAAGTCAAAATGCAGGCGGAAGCGGCGATAACGCAAAAATATCCTGGGCAAAAATATATCGCCGTCCGCTACCCTGTCGTTCTTGGAAAGGACGATTACACAAAGCGCTTGCTTTTTTACGCGGAGCATGTTGCCCGCTCCGTTCCGATGTACATTGACAATCTTGACGCACAGATGAGTTTTATACGTTCCGACGAGGCTGGCGCTTTTATGTCTTTTTTGGCTGACAAGAATTTTTGCGGAGCGGTTAATGGCGCGTCAAAGGGAACGGTAAGCTTGCGGGAAATCATAGAATTCCTAGAAAAGAAGACCGGCAAAAAAGCGCTTCTAAGCGCCGACGGAGAGGCCGCTCCTTACAACGGAGAGTCGGAGTTTAGCGTGAACACGGACAAGGCCAAGGCGCTGGGCTTTGAGTTTTCCGACGTGAACGATTGGATTTACGATTTGCTGGAATATTTCCTATTTTTTCAATAGGAATACTTGTACAATTTTGATTTTTGCGCTATAATTCCGTTCAAGATGAAAATTTCCACAAGAGGGCGATACGCCTTAAGATTTATGATTTACTTAGCCCAGCGTTCCAACGGAAACTTTATCGCGCTAAAGGACGTTTCCGAAAACGAAGGCATTTCAATTAAATACTTGGAGCAAATCACGGGCTTTTTGTCCAAGAGCGGTTTGCTTTTGAGCGTGCGAGGACCGGCCGGCGGATACAAGCTGAGCAAAACGCCTGACCAATACACTGCCGGAGAAATTTTGCGCGTGACAGAAGGCGACCTTAGCCCCGTGGCTGCCGATGAGACCGAGACTGCAGGCGAGGGGAACGGAAGGGCCAACACGCAAAAGTTTTGGGAAGGCCTTCAAAAGGCGATCGACGATTATTTGGACAGCGTGACCTTGCAGGATTTGGTTGACCAAAGCGCCGGCCAAGAAAGTTACATGTACATGATCTAATTATGAATTACGAAGCATTGGATTTGCCGCCCGCGGGCTCGACCGTTTTGGTTGGAATGTCCGGCGGCGTGGACTCTACATTGACCGCTCTTTTATTAAAGCAAAGGGGTTGCCGCGTCATCGGCGTGACCATGTCGCTTTGGGACGGACACATTCCCGCCAAAGGGGAATCAAAGTCCAAGCACGCGCGCGAGTCTTGCTACGGCCCCGGCGAAGAAGAGAACATCGAAGAATGCAAGAAATTCTGCGCAGAGCAAAGTATCGAATACCATGTCGTTGACGTTCACGAAGAATACAACAAAAAAGTTTTGGAATACTTTAAGAGCGAGTACCGCGCGGGCCGAACGCCAAACCCTTGCATTATGTGCAACCGCAACATCAAGTTTGGCGCGATGCTGGAGCAAATCGACAAGCTTGGAATTCAATACGATTATTTTTGCACCGGCCACTACGCAAAAATCGTTCGTCCCGATGTTGGCCTTTTTGGAACGGACGCGCGCCCGGCGATGATTTCTACGGCCGCGGATCTTAGCAAAGACCAAACTTATTTTTTGTACCGAGTTCCTTCGACAACTTTGGAAAAAGTCCGCTTTCCGCTTGCGGCCGTAAAAAAGTCTGAGGTCTTTGAGCTTGCGCGCGCGGCGGGGCTTGAAGCCGCCAACCGCGAGGAAAGCCAAGACTTTATTGGGCAAGAATACTTTGACGACTTGTTTTCGGACCGGCCTGGAATTCCCGGTGACATAATCGATTTGGACGGCCACGTTTTGGGAAAGCACAAGGGCGTGGAGCATTACACGGTTGGACAAAGGCGCGGCCTTGGAGTCGCTGTAAACTATCCGGTTTACGTTCATTCGATTGACGCAAAAAACAATTTGGTTGTTCTTGCAAAAGAGGAGGACTTGTATTCCGACTCTTTGATTGCCGACGATTTTGTTTGGCCGGGAGACGTTGAGCCGGACGCGCCCTTTGAGGCTTTTGTGAAAATTCGCTTGGCGTCAAAGCCGGTTGCGTGTACGGTGGAACGGTATGTCGCGGAGACGGACAATAAGGCGCGGCAAGCCCAAGAATCAGCGGCCTTTAACGGAACGCCCTGGCTTATAAAATTCAAGGAGCCCCAGCGCGCCGTCGCCCCCGGGCAGTCCGCTGTCGTTTATTTAGACAACATAATTAGAGGTGGCGGCCTAATAGTTAAGGCGAATAATCTGCGCGTTTCTAACTAGCGACAGCGGTATGGCAAGGAAATTATCCACAGGTCCGCTCGCGCGGACTGTCATTCTGCCGTCGTGTATAATTACTCTACAAAATCTTAAAGCGGATGACGTTCCAGCTGGCTTTTTGCAGCGGAAGAGCGTAGACGCCGTCTTGCGCTTGGACTAGCGCGGCGTCGCGAGGGCAAACCGCGTTTGGATTTTCCAAAGAATTTTTGGCGGACAAGTCGGCGCCGCAAAGCTCGGTTCTGTAAAACATTTGCGTTTTTCCAAAAGAGCGCAAGTCGATTGTCGTTTCGCTTTCTTCCGTCTTGCTTGTGTTCAAGGCAAAGAGCGCGATCTCGTTTTCTTCCTCGTTTAGAACGGCGCTGAAAATCACTGCGGGAACTTCGCCGTATTTTTTTACGATTTTATTTTGAACGTTGGCTACCGGGAGCAGCGCCGTTCCGCGGCCGTAAAGCGAAACGTCTTTAAAGGGATAGTAAATCGTTTGCTTAAAGGCGCCTTTTTTTGGTTCGGTAAAAATCGGAGCGATTACGTTGACCAATTGCGCGAGGCAGGCCGCCTTTACTCGGTCGGCGTGATTTAAAAGCGTTATCGCCATTCCGCCAAAAGCCAGCGCGTCAAGAAGCGAGTATTGGTCTTCCAAAATGCGCGGAGCGGTTTGCCAAGGATGCGGCTTTTGGTTTTGCTGGTACCAAATGTTCCATTCGTCAAAAGAAAGCGCCATTGTTTTGTTGGAGCGCTTTACGGCCTTGACGTAGTCGCAAGTCGCGGCGGCTGTTTTGATAAAGGAATCCATGTCGTAAAAGCTTGCCAAGAATTCGTCGTCGTCGCCAAAGTTTTCAAAGTAGCGGTGAATGCTTATGTAGTCGGCCAATTCGTAAGTGTGTTCCAAAACGATTCTGTCCCATTCGGGGTAGGTGGGCATGGCGCTTGAGGCGCTTCCGCAGACAACCGTTTTTATGGAGTCGTCGGTCCACTTCATAATCTTGATTGCCTCAAGCGCCTTTTTTCCGTAGTCGTTGGCGTCAAGGTGGCAGATTTGCCAGGGACCGTCCATTTCGTTTCCGACGCACCAAGTTTTTATCGCCATCGGTTTTTGGTGGCCGTTCTTTTTGCGCAAGTCGCTCCAATAGGTTCCGCCCTCGTGGTTGCAGTACTCAACCAAGTCGCCCGCATCTTGCGGAGTTCCCGTTCCCATGTTGACCGCTCCCATAAGCTGGCAGCCGGCCTTTTGGGTCCAGTCGTAAAATTCGTCAATGCCGATTTGGTTTGGCTCTATGCTGCGCCAAGCGCGGTCAAGGCGGACGGGCCGCGCCTCTTTGGGGCCGATTCCGTCCTTCCAATTGTAGCCGCTCAAAAAGTTTCCGCCGGGGTAGCGGACAAGCGACACGCGCAAGTCTTTTACAAGCTGGATTACGTCTTTTCTAAAACCTTGTTCGTCGGCCAGCGGATGCCCCGGCTCGTAGATTCCGTCGTAAACGGCGCGGCCCAAATGCTCAATAAACGAACTGAATAAATTTTTGTCAACTTGGCCAATGGTAAACTCTTTTACAAGCGTCACTTTTGATTTCATCGGAACCTCCACGCTTTTTACATTTTATTTTTTTTACGCGCTCTTGTCTATTGAAAGTGACACAAAATGCATTTATAATTGTCTTATACTTATAAATGAAATATAAGGAGTTTTTATGAAAAAGACTGTGGTTTTATTTGTCGGAATGTTTTTGTGTTTGGCCGCTTTGAGCGCGGAAAACATAAAGTTCAAGGTTGGCGGAAACGCCAAGCGCTACAACCAAATCAAAGTTTATAACAATACAAAGGTTTCGGACTTTGACTGCGAGGCTTTTATCTTGGAAAACCGCGACGGAAAGTTGGTGGCCCAAGAGTCGATGGGATCCGTTCACTTGCGAAACCCCGGCGGAGACGACACCATCACAACAATCAAATTGATTAAGCGCGGAACAAATCTTGGCCTTACGGTGCCCGAAAAAGTCGGCGAGTTTTCTTATGTCGTTGAGTACAAGAACTATCCTTTGTTTGACGTAATCGAAATCAAGCTGCTTAGCGCGGACAGCCCGCTTGGAAAAGAATTTTAAGTTGGATTAAAAGCGCAAAAAAAAGGCCCGCAATCGCGGGCTTTTTTTGTTTTAGGACCAATCCTACTCTGTAAAGCCTTGTTGCGGGGCTTGGTTTGGACTCGAAACTTTTCGGACGATTTTTACGTCAAGCTTTACCTTGTTAAAGTCGCGGTCGATTTCGCCGGTAAGCTCAAGCGTGTCTTTGGGACTGGCAGTTACGCCGCCCCAATCTTCGTAGTCGATGTCAACTACAATTTGTCCAGTCTCGTCCGCGAACATAAATTTGTCGTCGGTCAATCTTTTGATGATTCTTCCGCGGACCGTAACGTATGAGTCGTCCCTCATTCTTAGAACTTTCTTAATTGGCGTTGGGGCGGCGTATGCTGTTCCGTCGTCCTGAAATCCTCCGCCGTATCCCTGTCCGTAGTCATCATATTGAGCGAAGGCTGAGGCTGCAAGAATCGCGGCCGCAAACAAAATAATGGAAAGCTTCTTCATATAAACTCCTTGCAAATAATTATATCCTAGACATTAAAAAAGTCAAGGAATACGCGCTTGCGGTTTTTTATCTGAACGCGAAAAAACCTAGACTTTTCGCAGAAGTAATGGTATAATGCAAGAATTATGGAAGAAAATCTAGACCCTAGCATTGCGGCGCTTTTGGCAAGCGTGACTCCTTCTGATCCCGACGCGGACTCTTCCGGCGACGGCGTTGATTCCTCCGACATTTTTGGCGGAATGGGAGCCAAAGAAAGCAACTTTGAGCAAATGATTATGGAACAGAGCGCTCCCAAAAAAAAGAGCGGCCCTGTTCCCGAAGTTGATTTGTCCATAAAAGAATTTAAGCCGATAGAAAAAGTTTTTGAAGACGAAAACCAGCATTACTTTGAGGACCCGACCTATTACAAGACGGCCATTGCCGGCGAAGGCCAGGCTTCAAACCGCTTGCATATGGTTCTTTCAAAATACCTTTCTTGCAAAGACGTAAAGGACAAGATGGTTTACCGCCAGCAAGTCACGATGGCTTACTGGGAATTGGTCCACACTATGGCGCCAAAAACCGCCGGCAAAAATTTTCCGCTCCCCAAGCGAATGATGCTGCGCTTTTCGGTTTTGCTTCCATCCTTGTTCCGCCCAGAGCACAGGGAATTTTTTGAAAAGTCGATTCTAGAAAACAACACCAACGAACCCGTCTTTTACATGGACGAATGGTTCAAATACATTTCGCAGGGAAAGATCAAGCCCTCAACGACGGACGAAGTTCGCCAGCCAAGAAAGACGGGCGACGACGGCGGCCAGGCGGAACAGTTGCGCTTGCAGCAATTGCAAAGCAAAAACTCAGGCAAGCTTCAGCAAACCGAAAACTCCCTTTCGATGGCCGAAAACCAGCGCGGAATGTTGGAGGCCGAGCTTAAAAGCAAGATTGACCAGATTTGCGAGCACGAGAGCATAATCGGAATGGAGCCGCACAGGCAGCCCTACAACGACTTGCAAAAAAAATTGTTCGGCGAAATCACTTCCACAATGCGCATGCTTAGCAAAAACGACCGCGACCTTTCGCTGGCCCTGCGTGAATACCAAGACGCCAAGGCCGCCTACGATTCAGTCGAAGAAAAGCTTGAGGCCGGTCCTGAAATCATAAGCGCGTCCAGCGCCGACATCGACCAGGAATTTGAAACCGTCCGCCAGATGGCCAAGATGACTTGCGGCCGCCAAGGAAACCAATTCCCGATTTTTACCCGCGACTTTTTCCACTGCTTGCCGCAGGGAACGGGCTTCCGCGAGAACGTAATCAAAGTTTTGGCTTGGGTTGAGTCTTTGGATCCCGGCGCCTTTTGCCGCATCCACAAAAACACGCCCAACCGCATCGTTCCCTTTGTCATTCTTCTTCCGACATACGGAGACAGGGGCTTTTGTTGGGAACCCTTTGACCGCTACAACCGCGTCACAAGCCGCGGCCGCATCGTAGTTCCGATGTATCCGCGCGACCTTAAGATCGCCGTTCTTACCGCCGTGGCTGACTTGCGCTGGCAGGTCGCCAAGGAAAAGGCTTCTTACTATTGGATGGAGGAAGGCTTGACCGGCCAGTACTACGAATGGATTGACAAACAAAAACTCAAGGGCGACCTTAAGCAATACTTTATCCAGGACTACATTCTTTGGATGACAAAGGAAAGCGAAGGCGTCCAGCGCTTGGACAAAGAAGTCCGCGGAATCTTCTGGCGCAACATGCCCTTCCCGCAAGAACTCAAAGAAGACTTGCGCAAACGCAGCCTAGTCTACGACGAGCTTTGCAAGAAAGACATGAACCGCGCCATGAGCGATGGGTATTGAGGCGCGATAATTTTATTCGCGCCTCAAAACGGCTGAGTCAAGGCCTTGAGCGAAGCGTGCCTTGACCAGACGTATTAAGCAAATATTTCATCGCGATGCCGCCTGCCAAGGGCGGCGATTTTTTTTGCCAGCGCGCTTTCGTCCAGTTGGCCGCCGCAGAAATCGCGCAGGTCGATCATAAATCTGTTCATCGAAAAATGCTGGAAAACAAAGAGCGCGTCGTAAACGCTGGCGTTTTGCTCTGTCTTCAAACTTTGCGCCGCTTCCTTTAGAGCCTCGCGGTAGGGAACAAAGATTCCCTTGTCCTTTAGTTCCGCGTAGCCCACAAGCCAGATTTGCGCTCCGACGCCGGCGGAAAGCTCCGCGGTTTTTTGCGCAAGCCAAAGCTGGCTTTGCAAAATCAAATCGCGGGCGGCGGCGTTTTGCGAGGCGATGGATTTTAAGTGCTTGGTCTTTGCCGAGTGAACCGGCGTTTTGTTCAGGATTATTGCGTTTTTCCTAAAGTCCACGCCGAGCGAAGGATGGCGGGCAAAAAATCCTTGCGCGATTTTTCCGGCTTGGCCCACCAAGTATTTTTGGTTTTTGGCAAGCTGCTCGTCTTTTCCTGGGTTGTCGCCGATGACGATTATTTTTATGTCGTCGTCCTGCGTTATCTCGTCAAGCGCCGTGTTGTAAACGACGGGCGTTTCTATCGGGTAGTCGGGCGTGTCTTGCGCCGCCGCCTCTTTTTGCAGCGGAATTAATTGCGGGGCCAGAGCGCTCCACTGGGCGCACATTTTTTTGTATTCGTCGCGGAACGTTTTTAGCGCCGCGAATTGATCTTTGTCCATCGATTCAATTATATTGAAAAAAATCGCGCGGTCAAGCGCGCTTTTTGACCCCGCGTTGACAAGATTGCAAAAATAGTTGTAAAATTATATGAAAGGAATTTTTTTTAGGAGGAAGTTATGAACATTAAGAAAATTTTTCTTGCCGCCATTTGCGGGGGCGCGCTTGCAGTTGGAGCCATTGCCGAAAACCATCCGTACGGAATGGACATCGCGTCGGGCATCATTGGCTATGAGTCGATAAAGTACAAGGTCGATTCCGCTGAAAAATCCGCAAAGGTTGTAAACATTTTTCCATTAAAAGTGAACACCTACTGTTGCCCCTGGCTTAACAACCACTTGGGAATCTACGGCTCAGTCGGAATCCACACAGGAATTCTCTTTGACCAGAAAGCGAAAAGCGGCGGAACGGAAATAAAAAACGACGACGCTTTTTTGAACTTGGGCTTTGAGTTTATGCTTGGCCCCGCCTTTGGCGTTGACCTTGGCGATAGCGGCATTCGCTTTCAAGTCGGAGCGCCCTTGCACTTAATGGGCGGCATTTACTATTGGGAAAACTCGAAGAGCACTCTTAAGACAACGATCACCTACGGCTTTATCGGCATGGCCTTGACTCCCCAGTTCCGCTTTATGGCCAACCGCCGCTGCTCCCTTGTCGTCGGCGCCGACTTTGTCTTTGACTTTGCGCTTAACTACACGACAAAGAACGAATTTGAAGGAGGCTCAACAACGTCAGCCGAACATTCCAAAGACGGCATGCGCTTTGCCTGCACTCCTTACATTGGCTTGGGAATCAACTTTGGAAACTAGTTTTTTCTCGCTTGACAGGCGCTTTGCCTTGTAGTAAAATTGGCGGGTCTTTCTTAAAGGATAGGAGGAAGTTATGAATCTTAAGAAAATTTTTGCGGCCGCTGTTTTGTGCGGAACATTGTCGGCGGGCGCTTTTGCCGCTGACAATTACACATTGGGAATCGATATTGCCGGCGGAATCGTTGGATACGGCTCGACAAAGTTCAATGGAACTATTGGAGGAATCAAGCAGGAATTTACATATAAAGAAGTTCCTTTCCTTCCGATTAAAGTCAACACATATGATTGCTTTTTGTTGAACAACCACTTGGGAATCTACGGTTCAATTGGCATTATTCCTAGCGGTCAGGTTGACTTTAAAATCAGCACGGCCAATGAAAAAGATGAAGACGCTTGGGTAGGCATTGGCCTTGAGTTTATGGTTGGCCCCGCATTTGGCGTGGACTTGGGCGACAGCGGAATCCGCTTTCAGTGCGGCGTCCCCTTCCATGCTGAATTTGGAGCGTATTTTAACGACTCAAAGAAGCAAAACGTTACTACAAAACGAACACGTTCGTACAGCGCCTTTGGCTTGGGCTTGACTCCCCAGTTCCGCTTTATGGCAAACCGCCGCTGCTCTCTTGTTTTGGGAGCCGACTTTATCTTTGACTTTGCCATGAGCTTTAAGCAAAAGAACGAAAATGATTTTTATACAAAGACTATTGATGTCGAACCCAAGAACGCTTTCCGCTTTAAGACCGTTCCCTATCTTGGATTGGGAATCAACTTTGGCAAGTAAGGCTTGACCTGACATTTCAATTTCAATAGAATAGCCCCTGCCTTTTCAAAAATTAGGTGGGGTTATTTTTTTTACGCGGCGTAAGGCGCCGTGTAAAAAAAGGAGAGTTTGTCGTGAAGTTGCCTTGCAAAATTATTGTTTTGTTGTTTTTTGCCGCCGCGCTTGTTTCATGTTCAAACGCGGCGGGCTCCGGGTCATCGGATTCCGGCCAAAAAACTTTTAAGGTAAAAAACGCGTATTACAATCAGGATACAGGTTATCTTACGGTTTATACAAACTGTCCTGACAATGTGGAATTCAACCTTTCCATATTGAACGCGACCCTTTCAAATTCCACGGAGCAAAACGGAAGGCTTACATTCGACTGCATGTTGGTTTTAGAAAAAGAGGTCTTGCCGACAAATTCCCCTTTTACGATAACCTTGTCCGCAAACGGTTATTCCTCCCAGTACGAAAACACCTACACCTACATCAACATTCACAAGGATCCAGGGGTGGACACCGACAAGGACGGAATTTCTGATTACAACGAAATCTACCGTTATTTTACAGACCCGATGAGCCCGGACACTGACGGCGACAGTTTTACGGACTTTGAAGAGCTTTCGATGTACGACCCCTACCGCCACATCTTTGATCCAAGAATAGCGGATATCCCAAAGATGGAAGTGGAAATTTCCGACGACTTTGACATTTACTACACTTACACAAGAGGCACAAGCGAGCAAAAGACATCCAGCTCGACAAAAACGCAGGGAACGACGCACACTTATAACGACAGCTATTCCAACGGAACGACTAGCTCCAACACCCACGGTTGGGAAGTCAGCGGCGGCGGCAAGCATAGTTGGGGAGTCAACGCTTCAAGCGAATGGCATGTCGAAGGCAAAGTGAACGGAAGCTATACCCACAGTTCGTCGTATACTATGACAAAGAGTTTTGCCGAAAGTTCCTCCACTTCCATTTCCGAGGGAACGGCGCATACAGAGGGCGAAAGCCGTTCTATTACTGGCGGCGTGGCAAAGACATACATTGTGTTAAAAAACACTTCCAACATTACTTACACTTTGACTTCACTTGTGTTGAACCTAAACAGGTTCACTTACAGTTCCAACGAGGAAAATTTAAGGCCAATCGGAAAAATCGATCCGATGGATCTAGCTACGGGAATCACGTTGGCGCCCGGAGATTCAAGAAAGCTTGCGATTACCGCAAACCTTACGACCGAGGAATTTGAATCGATAGCCAACACAAAAGAGACGCTTAACATTTCTGTCACCGGCTACCACTACACAATCACCAGATTGGACGCCAAGGTTGTGGAAGACTTTACCGAAGTCCTTACTAAGGTTAAGGCCAAGTGCGCGTTTGTCCGAATAGACTACGGCCCGCAGTTTAAGTCCAATACGCCGGTTCCGCCCGAAGAAAAGTATTGGATTTCGACAAAGACTATCTTTAACCCTTATGGCGGCGGTTTGGACGACAACTACAAAACGCCTTCGCTTTTGTACGGCCTAAAGACAATCGCGGGCTTTACTGACGAAGACTTGGTCTTGACGCAAAACAACCAGCTTTTGACGATAAAGCAAAGAACCGCCGCGTTGACCCACGCTGACGGCGACTGGTATATCCAGCGGCAGTACACAAGAAACAACGCCACTTACGAAGACATGTTCAACGGACGGGCCATAAAAGAAGACGGACAAGTTGTTGAGACTGGAGACGACAACTACGACATCAGCCAGATTCCTCTTTGGGCGGGCGCCGATTACCATATATTTTATGACGAAGACAATGACAACGACTACGTTCCGCTTAACGTTGAGAACAATTATTTTTCCGACGACAATAATGTCGACACGGACGGCGACGGTATAAGCGACTACAACGAAATACACGGCTGGAGCCGCGAGGACAATCCCGGAAAAATCTTCCGCACAAACCCTTCGACAGACGACACGGACGGCGACGCCCTTTTGGACTTGGTCGACCCCGAGCCGAACATACCTGAAAAATCCACTGAAACAGCAATTTATATTTGCAAAATAACAAAATCCGACAGCAGCGCTAGTTATGACTTGTCCCAAACATGCGCGGCCAATATGACAACGATAAAGACAAGCGGCGCGCTAAGCCAAGACAAAGTTACTGAACTGGATTCGATTTATGACGGAATAACGCTTGCCGCAAGGGCCAAGATTGTGTACAACAAAGTCGCGTGCGCGCTTTCTAACCAATGGATAGCGCCAACCTATGACACCGTCGCAAAAACATACGCCAACGCCGCCATTTTTAACGGCCTGGATTGGAAAAATTTCAACGGCGTTTTGGACATCGCAAATCCCGTCGGCGAAAGCTATCTTTGGCTCAAAATCACTTCTTGGGATAACAGGGTGGTTGATTATGTTCCGGTCGCAAAAATCAGAAGCCGATTTAACGGAATCAAAAACTTTAAGGCGACCGCGGCAACGATAAACAACAAGCCAAGCGTTACATTTACATTTGACGCCTACAAGGACAGCCGTTCCGACGTGAAAATAAGCGCAGGCACAGAAACCGCTTATTCTGGATATGTCTTGTATTGCAAAAAGATAAGAAGTGGCGTAGATGGCAGCAGCGATATCGATGCGTTTAATGACAAGACTCTTTCGATTAACGAAATAACCAGCAGCCTAGCATCCATCACAAGTTTCACAGCAAGCGAATATTTCTTGAAGATTGAAAATTTAAGGCAAGGATTTGTTCTTTCAGAATTTACGCCTGCGGAAAACTGGAGATTCAAGTTGTTTGCGTACGCTCAATCTGACTACGCGACAGTTTCGGCTGACAGTTATACAAAGATGCCTTACTATAATGAGATTCTGGCAGCGACTAACGATGACATTCTGATAACAAAAAAAGACACAGGAAAGCTTTATTTCTATCCAGTGTATTTTATGGCCGTAAAGGATGAGGACGGCGGAAGCGATCCGCAATATTATTGGACATTTTCTAGCGATGGCGGTTTTGATTTGAACAGCCTGAACAAAAATTCCAACAATCCGGTCAAGATGGATGACGATTCCTCCGAAGGCAGAAAGTACTTTATATGGGATGGCGCTGAGGGAGTGACATCAGGCGAACCTCCTACTTCTTGTTACAACTTTAAGGTTGAGTCAAAGGAATTCACAAGAAACGAAGACCATCGCATATATATCAACATTTCCGTTTCTGAATATGACGTTGGATCCGATGACGACGTTGTTGGAAGCCTTACGCTGTATCTACAGTATGACAAGAATACAGACTCTTGGTCTTTCCAAGAAGACAACACGGTAAAGATTGTCGGCTACGGAGAATCAGGAAGAAAAACTTTCTATGATCATATTAAAAACGAATCGTATGGCTGGGTGGCGTTAAAGTATGCCTTTGAATGGCGGTAAGCCGTTTTTGGCGAACGCCCTTGACCTGACATTTCAATTTCAATAGAATAATCCCACTTATCAAAAATAGGTGGGATTATTTTTTTATGGAATTCACACAAGAAACAATCGACGCTCTTAGCGTAAACGAAGTTGAAATCATGAAGCGCGTCGCCGAGGAGTTGAACATAAAGGTGCAGCAAGTCAGCGCCGTTATTTCTTTGGTCGCCGAAGGCTGCACCATTCCTTTTATCGCGCGCTACCGCAAGGAGCGCCACGGCTCTTTGGACGAGCTTCAAGTGCGCGAGAGCGACCATCTTTACACGAGCTACAAAAATTTGGAAGAGCGCCGCTTGGAAATCGTAAAAGGAATTTTCGCTCAAAACAAATTGACCGAAAGCCTTTACAACGCCGCGATGGGCGCCAAGACTTTGAGCGAGCTTGAAGACCTTTGGGCTCCGTTCAAAAAGAAAAAGAAGACCCGCGGAATGGTCGCCATCGAAAAAGGCTTGGACGCGCTTGCCGACGCGATGCTTGAATTGGACGACGCCGCTCTCGAAGAAAAAGCGAAAGAGTTCATAAAGACCGACGCGGAAGACCCCGCGCTCAACGTTCCCACAGTACAGGACGCTTTGGACGGAGCCAAGGACATCATCGCCGAGCGAGTATCGCAGGACACAGACAACCGCGCCGCTGTTCATGACTTGTACATTCAGGGCGGAACGATTGTAACAAAGGGAATCGTCGCAGAAGGACAAAAGGCCGAGGACGTTGAAAAAACTTCCACCTATAAAATGTACTGGGATTACAGCGAGCCTTTGGCGGAACTCAAGCCCCACCGCATTCTTGCCATCAACCGCGGCGAGCGCGAAGGAGCGCTTGACGTTACGATTGACGTTCCCGTTGACGACGCTGTCGCCATGCTCCAAAAGCGCGCCAAGATTCACAACGACTACCACAAGGCCGCGATTGAGGACGGCTTGGTTCGCCTTCTAAGCCCCGCCGTCGTTCGCGAAATCCGCAGCGACGAAGCCGACGAGGCCGACGTTCACGGCATCAGCGTCTTTAGCGAAAACCTAAAGAACCTTTTGATGCAGCAGCCGATTAAAGGCAGCCGCGTTTTGGGAATCGACCCCGGCATCCGCACTGGAACAAAGTGCGCGGCGCTTGACGAAACAGGAAAATACTTGGGCTACTTTAAGATTTTCCAAGTTCAAAGCCCCGAAGACTCTTACAAGCAAATTTGCGACGCGATTGACAAGTACGACATTCAGGTTGTCGCCGTGGGAAACGGAACGGGCAGCCAGGAAGTTCAGGCGATTGTAAGCAAAGTAATCAGCGAAAACTACAAGGACGTTCAGTACACGGTCGTCGACGAAAGCGGCGCGTCGGTATACTCCGCCAGCGACATCGCGCGCGAAGAATTCCCCGACCTTGACCTTACGATTCGCGGCGCCATCAGCATGGGCCGCCGTTTGCAGGACCCGCTTGCCGAGCTTGTTAAGATTGACCCAAAAGCGATTGGCGTCGGCCTTTACCAGCACGACGTAAACCAAAAAAAGCTTGGCGACGCGCTTGACGAAGTTGTCGGCTCGGTCGTAAACCAAGTCGGCGTGAACTTGAACACGGCCAGCTACTCTTTGCTAAAATACGTTTCTGGCATCACAAGCGGAACGGCAAAAAAAATCGTGGCCTATCGCGACGCCAACGGAAAGATTACAAGCCGCGAGGACCTAAAGAAAGTTCCCGGCCTTGGACCAAAAGCCTTTGAGCAGTGCGCGGGCTTTTTGAAAATCGCCGAAAGTTCCGACCCCTTGGACAACACTTGGGTTCACCCTGAAAACTACGAGCTGGCGCGCGAGCTTTTGCCGCTTGTCCAGAACAAAGAAAAAATCTCCGCCGACTTGAAGAAAAAGTTGGAAGAAAAATATTCTGTCGGCGAGACCACGCTCAACGACATCGTTGACGAGCTCCAAAAACCCAACCGCGACCCGCGCGCCGATTACCCGGCTCCGATCATGCAAAAGGGCGTCGTCGCTTTTGAAGACCTTAAGCCCGGCATGAAGGTGACAGGAAAAATCCGCAACGTCGTCGACTTTGGCGCCTTTGTTGACATCGGCCTCCACGAGACTGGCTTGATTCACGTAAGCGAGCTTAGCGACAACTTTGTAAAAGATCCGATGGAAGTGGTAAAGGTAGGCGACGTTCACGAGTTTACGATTTTGAACTTGGATATGGACAGGCGCCGCATCAGCCTTTCGCTTAAGAGCGACGCCGCAAGCCGCGCGGGCACTGACGAAAAGTCAAAGGTTCGCGGAACGGCAGGCGGAGCGGGAACTGGCGCCGGCGGTAAAAAAGTCGTGGTCGTAAAGAAGGGCGGCGCTTCTGGCGCTAACCTCCACGGCGGCGACTTTAAGCGCGATCAAAACGGCCCCCGCCGCGAAAAGCGCGAGTACCAAGGCAGCGACGACGGCATGATGTACAATCCCTTCGCAGCCTTGTTAAAAAAATAGAATCTCCATTTTCTCCAAGGAATTCCTTGCTTTTTTACGGCGCTTGCGCTACAATGTTCTACTATGAACAAATACGCGCGGGCGCCGATTTTTTGCGCCGCCACAATCATTAGCTTGCTCTTTTTTTCTTGCGGGAACTTTTCGGGGCTTTCCATTCCAGAAAAAGTTTCAATAAAGACCAGCGCAGAATATTCCGGCGCCTTGGGCCAAAAATATTTTGACCTTACCGAAAAGCTTGGAACGAAAATGCTTGACGAAATCAGCCAAAAAGCCGAAGCCGACGTTTACAAATACGTTCCCAATCCAAGCGACGCTACGCTAAAATATCTGCTTCACAGAAAGCTTTACGACGTTCAGATTGACGTTGGAAAGTACATAGACGACATGGATTTTGACAATTACCTCAACGCCGGCATGGACTTTGAGGCGACGATTGCGATTCCGACGGTTTCAATTTCGCAGTCGCTTCCGATTCCCGGCGATCCTGGCGCCGCTCCGATCACATTGCCAAATTTGACGGCCAACGTTACGCTTGAGTCGTCGATAAAATCCGCCAAAATAAAAAAAGGCTCGGTTATTGTCCGCGCCACAGGAAGCGGAGCGGAATACGATATTACCGACTTTACTTTAACCGGCGTTGCAAAAAACGCGGCTGGAACGGAAGCCTACGCCGCAAGCGATTTTGGCGCTGGCGGCGGAACGGGAACTTATTTAATCGACAAAAAGTTGGATTTGGCCAACGCATACATAACGATTCCCGCAAGCCAAGTTACTGTAGGCGGAACGTTGACAAAGCAGTCTGGAACGATCACTGGAACAGGAACTTTGACTTTTTCCATCGTAGTGGAAGAGCTTGATGAAGTCGTAATCGACATGACGCAATACGGCAGCTTTGTAATGAATTCCACAAGCGCCAATAAAACAAAAGTTTCCGCCGACATGGTAAAGTATGTGACGACGATGGACTTTGGCCAACAGCCAACGACTCCCGACGGCTACTACTACAAGAGCGACGCTGGCGGAAACATCACGGCCACAAAGGGCAAGGGAAAGGGCGTAAAGTTTAACGTTGTAAATTCATTGCCCGCCGGAAACGACATTGATATTATAATCAACTCTACCACTTTTGGAATCG
>JAEEGI010005619.1_pt1 | contig 28799 bp, 21 predicted proteins | sample 8958751 | NCBI WGS metagenome assembly JAEEGI01 (sample SAMN16246545, study PRJNA631951) | gut metagenome | biome: gut microbiome; feature: rumen; material: KS-attached | host: Bos | place: Iran: Karaj | collected 2018-10 | reverse complement strand
AGCAGTACCTTTGCAGTCGCAATTGAACAAACGCTGACTCCGTAGCTCAGTTGGTAGAGCAATTGACTCTTAATCAATGGGTCGTGGGTTCGAGTCCCACCGGGGTCACGAGAAGGAAAGCCAAATGACTTGTAATGAGCCGTTTGGCTTTTTCGTTGTGCCAACCGTTGGCTCTCCCTGCGGGGCAAATGCGAATTTCACGAATTCTCTTATTGATAGTTTAGATAGCCAAAGGCATGACAATTACCCCCGCAAGGATTACTCCTCAGTAATGCGACTGAAGAAACTCCCACACGTCCGCAACTTAACCACTTGCAAATTCTATGAGCCTCCAGTGTTTGAGAACAAAAAGGTTAATCACGGTTATTGGTTCTGAAAAAAAGTTAAGAAAAACCGATTGGTGTCAAATCGCCCTATAATAGCATCAAATGTGAATAACTGTTAATCGCATTTGGTGCTTATTTTTTGTTCATCTACCTTTGCTTCAACAAATAATATTAATCTTTAATTTTCAAAAAAATGGATAGACGTATTATCGCAAAGGTGGGTCACATTACTCGTGAGCTCAACACAAACAATCGCCTTTCTGATAAAAGTATTGAAAGGTTAAGAAAGATCTTTTTAGCGCATAGAAAAGAAGCAGCTTTAAGTAACCCTGATGATTACTTCGCTGTAATCTTAAAAAGTATTGAGGAGAACCGAAACCTTGACAAACTGAATGATGAACAAAAATTTTGGGTTGGAGAACTGATGGAGTGGACAAGATACCACGTGATTGATGTTGGTGACCCAGAAACATTCTGAGTTTTTTTATAAAAACGAAGAAAAGTATTATCTTTGCCGAAAATCCAATTGAGTATGAAACATTTATCATTACTTTTTTTAGCCATTGTTATCCTTTCTTCTTGTAGTCAATCTACCGAAGAAAAGGCTAATTCACTCATTAAAGATGAGATGAATAAGACATTAGTCAAAATTAAAACCTATGAACCGGTAGAGACTAAGATTGACAGCGCATACTCACCATTGGATGCGCCTGAATTTCTTAAAACATTGAAAGAAATTGTGAATGAAGCACAAGAAGCAGAAGGCCTCTCTAGGGAAGTAGAATTAGCTAAAACTTCTATGGCAATTTATGGTGGACCATACCCATCTGAGCTTTCGCGAAATGAATATCGTAAACATAAAGAAGAATACGAAAGATATAGTGCTAAACTTGATGAACTGAAAAATCGCTTGAAGAAGAAAGGCGAATCTTTAGTGCCATTATTTAAAAAAGAACCTTCTTTTATTGGATATAGGGTTGTCCATAAATTCAGATACGAGAATGAAGAAGGGCAAACAACGTTTGGCAACATGCTGTTTATTATAGACAAAGACCTAAAATCAATTCTTGCATCTTACGATATGGATAGTATGGAGTATCAATTAATGGAACAAAGCATTAAAGAGATACAAGAAGTTGCAGAGGCTACAGCGGCAGAAACTGAACAAAATCAAGCTGAACAGTAGAAACTTCCTGTCTTTTACGCATAAAGGCGGTTGCCGTACCAAATCGTACGATAACCGCTTTAATTATGCAATAAGATAATCCAAAGGGAAATAGATATAAATCTATTGATGGCGCTTTTGGGGTGGTGATGGCTGAGGGGTTGGTGCATCATTGGGACGGGTCTTTGTGATGGCGCCGCTTCGCTTCGGCCATCAAAAGAACGCGTCCCGGCTGATGGCACTCCTGCTCTCAAGGAAAACAGGGGCGATTTTCTAGTTCTTCAAACTTTTGAATAGTTGATTATACCTCGTAATCAACCCAAAGCAGAAATGGAAGGAAAATACATCAAAAGAACCGTTCCTGTTTTCTGAGATGATAATTTTTTCTTGTGCAAAGTGGATTGTTGTAACGTAAAAAACAGTAGCTTTGCATCGAGAATAAAGAGATTATCACCAATGGAGAAAAACAATCGCGATAACAACTATCTAATGGAGCTCGGTATGAAATCATCAGATGAAATACAGGACAAAAAAGAAGTACAGGAAAATGAGTGCAGGAGATTTTCGGCCTATATTGGCGGGGGGCGCATCCACGTATTCAACCGGAAATTGATGGAGCTTCTGGACCAAGCGATAGAGGAAGATGACGAATGTTTTCGGGCGGAGGAAGCAGGGGAGTAAATCCTTCAAGTTACTTTTCAAGTCAAAAGAAGCGGCATAAAGCAATACCCAAGATTAAAGGCTCACCGATGACTTCGGTGAGCTGTTTTTTGCCCAAATACCATGCGTTTTGCTGGAAGAATGGGGTCATTCTTCTTCTTTGGGCTCCAGCTTATTCAGCGATATGTGAAGATTGATTGCGGCACATGAAAGTGCGGTCAAAGCGAGCCATAGAACGAACAGGTCTACGATAACACCCTTATTCTTTATGCGTGGTTGCACTCGGTTGTCTTGTTTTTTGCTGGCCATATTTTTTTTTCAAAATGGTTATGATTAATACTTGATGCAAAAGTAAGATTTTTTCCCGAAAAATCGTGCCTTTTGCTGGGCGAATGTGTTATTCTGTTTTTTTTGCTGGATGCTGTATGATGACTTTTCTGGGATGGTGACAGCTGCGGGGTTGGTGCATCATTGGGACGGGTCTTTGTGATGGCGCCGCTTCGCTTCGGCCATCAAAAGAACGCGTCCCGGCTGATGGCACCCGTCAGTTTATTCGGTAATTCTTGGGTAAAATGTTTGTGTGCTTCAAGGATTATTGCGAAATTTGCGTACTTGTTGTTGATGGGTGAATGAATTTAATGTTTTGAACACCACTAATTTTTTATATAGTAATCGCATGAAAAGAATAATCATGATCATGGCTCTTGCGGCAATGTGCTGCCTGAGCGCCACGGCACAGGAGAAACTCTTTAATAACGCCAACGTTCAATCTCCTGTCGTCAACCCCGACGGCACAGTGACTTTCAACCTTTTTGCCCCCAAGGCCGTCAAGGTGGAGGTGACTGGCGACTTCTTGCCCACACGCACCATCGAGGTGCCTGGCCGCGGCAAGTATGATGCCCCCGGGGTGGCTGCGTTGACCGAGGGTCCTGGAGGCGTATGGACTTACACCACCGGCAAACTGGCCCCTGAGCTGTACAGTTACACGTTCAACATCGATGGCATGACGGGCGTGAAAGACCCCGCCAACATCTATGTGAACCGCGATATCGTATCGTTTACCAACATTTTCATCGTCAGCGAGCAGAAGGGTGACAAGGGTGACCTGTATCGCGTGAACGAGGTGCCCCACGGCAACCTTTCCAAGGTGTGGTACAACAGCCCCACACTCAAGATGCAACGCCGCATGACCATCTACACGCCGCCTGGCTATGACAAGGGCGGCAAGTACCCCGTGCTGTATCTGTTGCACGGCGCTGGCGGTGACGAGAATGCCTGGAGCGAACTGGGCCGCGCCGCACAGATTCTTGACAACCTCATTGCCATGGGCAAGGCCAAACCGATGATTGTCGTCATGCCCAATGGCAACCCCAACTGCCAGGCTGCACCGGGCGAGTGGTCATGGGGCATGTACACCCCTGGCTTCGGGAACAGCGGCACAGGCCCCACGGCACCTGCCGTTGCCAGTATTCCTGCCAGCTTCATGGATATCGTGAACTATGTCGATGCCCATTACCGCACCGTCAAGAAGCGTGAGGGCCGTGCCGTGTGCGGCCTGTCGATGGGTGGCGGTCACACCTTTGCCATCAGTCTGAGTTACCCGACAACGTTCGACTACTATGGTCTGTTCTCGGCCGGCCTGCACCTGGGCAAGGACTATCAGAGGAACCAGTCCTTCGCCGAGCAGATCAAGAATGACCCCGACTTTGCACAGCAGTCGGCACGGCTGTTTGGCAGCAAGCCCAAACTGTACTGGATGGGCATGGGCAAGACCGATTTCCTCTATCAGAGTACCGTCGATCTGCGCAACTACTGGGACTCCAAGGGCTACCAATATGAGTATGTGGAAACCGACGGGGGCCACATCTGGCGCAACTGGCGCATTTACTTGACCATGTTCGCCCAAAAGATCTTCAAGTAAGTCAGACTGCGAATTTAAAACTACGAATTACGCGAATTTAACTGATTATGCGAGCGCAGCTCGCAGTCTAGAGTCTAGGGTTTAGAGTTTAGAGAAGCATCCGCATCCACGAACTGCCAACGGGGTGCGGATGCTGGTTGTTTGAGTTGTATGAGTTGTCTTTAATTTTATGTGCGCGGATGCCATAGTATTTGTTGTATTTATTGTCTTCCTTTTTTGTGCGGGTCTAGATTTTTTATCTTGTTTTCTTGCATTTTTGTGAGATTTTTGTTAGATTTGCGGCAATTATTAACTTTAAACTAAATCGTTATGAAAAATCAATCCTTTCTCTTTCGGCTGGTCGTCCTGGTGTCGGCCATGATGTGCGCCTTCGGCGCCAGCGCTGCCGAGGCCTATGCCAACTACATACCGTTGGACGGGACGTTAACGTTCTACTACGACAACCAGCGCAGTAGTCGCCCTAACGCCACCTACGATCTGAACACGGGCTCCAACTATCCCGATTGGTGTAATGATGCAGTACAAACCTATACGACCAGAGTGATCTTTGACCCGTCGTTCGCTGCTGCCCGCCCGACGACCACCTATAAATGGTTTGACGGGATGAGGAATCTTCAGTCCTTTACGGGCCTCAGTAACTTGAACACCAGCGAGGTGACCAATATGGCTTATATGTTCGCCCATTGCTATAAGTTGACGAGTCTTGACTTGAGCAGTTTCAACACCTCCAACGTGACCAATATGGAGCGCATGTTCTTATACAGCAGTGAACTGACTAGTCTCAAATTGAGCAGTTTCAACACCTCGTTGGTGACTAACATGGAGCATATGTTTGCCCATTGCAATAATCTGAAGACCATCTATGTAGACAACGAATGGAGCACATCTGCCGTGACGGCCTCCACAGAGATGTTCGTAGGTTGCTATCGTCTGGAGGGTGGCCAAGGCACGACTTATAACGCTTACAACCCGAATGACAAGACCTATGCCCATATCGATGGCGGCACGAGCAACCCCGGTTACTTAACCGCGAATATCCAGGCCTATGCCTGCTACACATGGGACTATAAAGTGCTGTCGTTCTACTTCGACGACATGCGCGCTTACCGCATGGGCAGGACCTATAACCTGAACACAGGGGAAAATTATCCTGGTTGGTACACTGACGGTACTTGTGCCAATGTGACCAGGGTGGTATTTGACACGTCGTTCGCTGATTACCGCCCGACTACCACCTATAGTTGGTTCTCAGACATGGCGAATCTTCAAACCATTCTGGGCATCAGTAACCTGAACACCAGCGAGGTAACCGATATGGGTAACATGTTCCGTGGCTGTACAGGTCTGACGAGTCTTGACTTGAGCAGTTTCAACACGTCCAAGGTGACCGATATGACTGAAATGTTCCGTTACTCCAGCAGTCTGCTGACCATTATTGTGGGCAGTGGCTGGAGCACGGCATCGGTAACAAGTTCCACACGTATGTTCGGAAATTGCACCAGTCTTGTGGGAGGCCAGGGCACGACCTATGATGCCAACCATACGGATGCGGCCTATGCCCACATCGACGGCGGCGCGAGCAACCCAGGCTACTTCACCAGAGGTCCTAATGAGCCTGAGACCTATGCCTGCTACACGTCCGAGAACACCACGCTGACGTTCTACTACGACACCGATCGCAGCAGCCGCACGGGCAAGAAATACAATCTGAACCCGGACTCCAACGATCCCGGTTGGTACACTGACACCACCTATGCTAATGTGACCAATGTGGTCTTTGACCCGTCGTTCGCTAATGCCCGCCCGACGTCCACCTATAAATGGTTTTACGGAATGAGGAATCTTCAGTCCTTTACGGGCCTCAGTAACTTGAACACCAGCGAGGTGACCAACATGAGTTATATGTTCTGTTACTGCACCAAGTTGACTAGCCTTGACTTGAGCCACTTCAACACGTCAAAGGTGACATTCATGTACGGCATGTTCTATGGCAGTAGCGGCCTGACGAGCCTTGACTTGAGCAGTTTTAACACGACCAAGGTGACCGGTATGACTAATGTGTTCGCTTACTGCAGCAATCTGCGGACCATCACTGTGGGCAGTGATTGGAGTACTTCGGCAGTGACGAGTTCTTCAAATATGTTCAATAACAACACCAGCCTGGTTGGCGGCATGGGCACGGCATATAACGACTCCAACCCGAAGGACAAGGCCTATGCCCACATCGACGGCGGCACGAGCAACCCGGGCTACTTCACCGCTGCGGGTACCGAGGCCTATGCCTGCTACACGCCATCGAACACCACGCTGACGTTCTACTACGACACCGAGCGCAGCACTCGCCCGGGCACGACCTACGACTTGAACACGGGCATGAATACTCCAGCATGGAGATCTGTCGGTAGCCATGTGACCCAGGTGGTCTTTGACCCGTCGTTTGCCAACGCCCGCCTGACGACCACCTACTCATGGTTCTATGGGATGCAAAACCTTCAGACCATCGAGGGCATGGAGTATCTGAACACCAGCGAGGTGACCGATATAGCTTATATGTTCGGATGGTGCACCAGTTTGACAAGCCTAGACCTGAGCCACTTCAACACGTCCAAGGTGACCAATATGGGCTACATGTTCTATTACTGTGAAAGTTTAACGAGTCTTGACTTGAGCAGTTTCATCACCTCGATGGTGACCAATACGGGTTTCATGTTCTATGGCTGCAGCAATCTGCGAACTATCTATGCTAGCGAGGGTTGGAGCACGGCGGCCGTGACGTCCTCATCGATGATGTTCTATGGCTGCACCAGCCTGGTGGGTGGCCAGGGTACGACCTATGATGCCAACCACATCGACAAGACCTATGCCCACATCGACGGCGGCGCGAGCAACCCGGGCTACTTCACCGATAAGAACGCCAGCCTGCGCGGCGACGTGAACGGCGACGGCAGCGTGAACATTGCCGACGTGACGGACCTGATTGACTACCTGTTGACCAGCGATGCTTCGGGCATCAGCCTGAGTGGTGCCGACACCAACCAGGACGGCGTCATCAACATCAATGACGTGGCCGCCCTGATCGACAACTTGCTCACGGGAGCATGGTAATGATGCGAGCTGCGCTCGCAGTTTAGAGTTTAGAGCTTAGGGCTTAGAGAGGCATCCGCGTTCTTTTTGCCCCCACGCTAAGACGCTAAGGCGCTAAGATTTTAAAGGTCTTCGAATTAAGCGAATTAAACTAATTATGCGAGCTGTGCTCGCAGTTTAGAGTTTAGGGTTTAGAGTTTAGAGTTTAGAGAAGCATCCGCATCCACGTATTGCCAACGGGATGCGGATGCCGGTTGTTTGAGTTGTTTGAGTTGTCTTTATTTTTAAGGAGTGCGGATGTCTTCGTTATGATAAACGTTGATTACGCTGATTATCATTTATTATAATTAAATGAGTTTAGCGTTAATTCGCGTAATCCGCGTTAAAACCAAAATGTCTCTAAGCCCTAAGCTCTAAGCTCTAAGCGGCGAGCGGTTAGCGAGCTTTAGTGCATACGCTTGGTGGTGCTGCGGGTGCCGTCGCTGTGGGTTTTCACGACGATGTTCACACCATCCTGGGGCTGCTGGCTGATGATGCCGGCAGGGCTGATGTACTTCACGTCAACCACCTGCTTGTCGATTGTGGTCTCGTCGACTGCAGCACACGAGATGACGGCCAGAGGATAGATGGTGTAGTTGGTGAAGTAATCCTCATCAGTTGTATGGATGCGGCGCATGGGGGCGCCATCTCTGTTCTCTTCCCAGGCCTCATCGAGGGTGAAGACGCACAACAGGCCATACTTGAAGCCTTCCTTGGCAGCCATCTCGGCCTCGAGGGCAGGGGCATAGTCAAAGTTGAGCTTCACCACCACGGTGTCCTGCTCGCTGCACAGGTAAGGCTGGCCGTCACGGTAGAAGAAGTAACCGTCGGCACGTCCCACCTCGTGGCCCAGGGCAGCAATGTAGTCCTCGCTCAGGTCATACTGGAACAGGGTCAGCATGGGCAATTCAACGTCTTCGAGTCCGGCAGGCACACTGCTGAGCACAAGACGCGGATTGGTCTGGCAATCGTTGAGCACGCCCTTGACGGTGCCTGGTGCAAGCACCTCGAGTTCGGCCAGCTCGTTGTAGAGTGCCTCGTCGCCGCTGCAATCCAAGGCTATCCAGTCGGGGTACCACGCCATCCACTCGGCATAGCCCCACTCGGCGTAGGTGTCGTAGTAAATCTCATCGACATTGTCGGTCACGAACACCATCTTCTTGTCACCGGCATTGACTGCGGCAGCGACAAACAGGGTGTCGTTGAGTTTATAATAGGTGCCGTCCTCGCCCTCGTGCACGACCTTCCACAGCTTGGTGCCCGGGTCGCCGGTGATGGTGATGGGATACAGCTCCATCTTGCCGTTATAGATGGTCATCATGCCCTCGATGCCATAGACCTCGGTAGGATCCACCTCGGGGTAATCGATTCCCATCTTGTTGAAGCCAGCCATCGTTACGTCGATGGGGTTGCCCTCGTCGTCGGTCTCGTGGCTCGTGATGGTGAAGTTGCCGCGGCTGTCCACCTGAGACAAGTGCACACCATCGAAGAAGACCTTGAAGTTGGCCCATCCCATCCCGGGATTGGCAACCTCGTGCATATATCCCGTGCAGTCAAATGCCGAGTAATAATCCCAATCGAGGATGTCCTTGGCATTGGCAAAATGGGCGGGTTCAGTCACCTCGACCAGGCCCTTGTAAGTTATCTTCTTGCCCGTCCAGCCAGCGGGAATCACAGCGCCCAGCTGATACTGTTTGCCCGGGTCGCCATAGATGAGTCCAGCCAAGGCATAGCCCTCGCCGTCGAGCTGCATCACCCACAGGAATTCGTTCCACTGGTAGTTGACATACACGTCGCTGGTGAATTGGAACTCGGTGCCATCGGGCAGAGCGGCCAGCTGGAACAGCGAGTCGACTTTCTCGATATTGGGGTCGATGGGGTCTTCGGGGTCAGTGCCGGGGTTGTCGCTGCTGGTAGTGACAACGAGGCTGGCCACCTGGGCATTCTTGGAACCCACGTGGGTAAAGGTCACCGATGACGCACTGCCTGTCCACGTGCCCACACCGCCGGCCACGCTGTAGTCGCCCACATCGGCCAACAGGTCAAAGTTTGACGTGTTGGCGGCATTGACGGTCACGCCCGTGATGCTACCCTCGGCCACCGTCAAGGTGATGGTGCCGTCCACATAGATGCGCAGCGTGTAGCTGCCCTGCGAGTTCCAGATGCGCGTAGCGGTAGCGCCGTCGGTAGCCGACAACGTCACACCCTGCACAGTCACGGGACCCTCCTGGGTCAGATTGGTGCCAGCGCCCTGATCGGGCACAGCATAACCCATCGCTGCAATACCCTCGGCCGACGAGAAATCAAAGGTCACCTCGGCAGCCTGTAATACGAAAAAGGCCGTAAAGGCCATCAAAAAAGTCGAGAAAAAGCGGTTCATTTGCGCACATTAATTAATTATTGTGCAAAAGTACTGCCAAGGCGTGAAACGGCCATCACAAATCACCGAAAAAAGTTATTAACAGAAACAAAAAATATCTATTTGACATTCACCGCCTGTAGAGACGCAAAATCTTGCACGGCTGTCCCAAGAAATAATTAACAAATGCTCATATCGTGTTGTCTTTCAAAAGGTAAGGGACCGATATGTGATTCGGAGGATTTTGAAACAGAGTAAAAGGGCCTATTTTTGTAGAAATATCAAATTGCTACAAAATGACCCAAATACCCTACGTTTTGACCCAACTCTGTACATACATTGACAGGGACTATTTTGAGATGCTCGTTAATCGGTATCATGCGAATGCCTATGTCAAGTCCTTCTCATGCTGGAACCAATTAGTGACCATGACTTGGGCACATTTGACCCGCCGGGTCAGTCTGCGTGACATTGAATGTTCGCTTCGGGGGCATCGGTCCAAACTCTATCGTATGGGCATCGGCAAGAACGTCTCCCGCAACACCATTGCCAACGCCAATGCACGTCGGGAAGTGGCCGTATTCCGTGAACTTGCGCAACGGATGATGGAGAAGGCGTCAAAGACAAGCGTCAAAAACGATGAACTGGCCGAGATTGGCGCCAGGTTCAAAGTCAACGGTTTTTTTGCAGGGGATTCTTCAACCATATATCTGGATCTGGGGCGCTTCGCGTGGTCCACACCGCAAAGGGGAAGGGGCGGCCTGAAGCTGCATACCCTATACGACCTGCTGCGGCATGTCCCCACTATGGCCCTGCTAACGGGGCATGAGGAGCGAGACCAAACGTTCCTTGAGGATTATCCGTTCCGCAGAGGGGCAATTTACATGTTCGACAAGGCCTACGTCAAGACCAAAAGCCTGCACCACATTGACAAGGAAGGAGCATGGTTTGTCGTAAGGCTGAAAGCCAGGATGGCTTACGAGGTGATCAGGGAAGCTCCGTTTGCTGGTGCCGCGCCAGGGGAAAATGATGTGCGGATAATGGGCGACCACATCATCCGATTCACTAAAAGATGGGCAAAGAAGGGTTATCCCGGTGAGCTCAGGCTAGTAAGATACTACTGTGCGGAAAAGAACGAACTGATGATGTTCCTGACCAACAACTTCACTTTGCCACCATTGATTATCGCGTTACTTTACAGATACAGGTGGGAAATAGAGACGTTCTTCAGGTGGATCAAACAACATCTTCGCATTGAGTCATTCTTCGGGACATCAGCAAATGCAGTAATGATACAGATTTATATTGCCGTGACTGTCTTCTGTGCATTGTCCTTGGCTGTTGATGATTTGAAATTTGAAGGCTCTCTATATGACTTCAGCCGTTTGTTGAGCACGTCATTGACCGAAAAAGTGTGGCTTCGGGACCTGGCCAGACAGTTCAATCTTGAAGAGACCGAGGTGGAAAAGAATGCGACAAAGTATGGGGTAGTCGGAACTTTGTTTGAATAATGAGAAATAGCAAAATGTCAACGGCTGACCCAAGAAATAACACTAAAACGTAGTGTTAAAATTTTCTTGGGACAGCCGTGCAAAATCTTGCGTCTCCCAATCCATAGAAGCTACTATAATGACAGCCCAGAGACGCAAGATTTTGCGTCTCTACTTATTTTTGTTAGGAATATTTGCCTCGCTACTTGGTGAACAGGATGCCCGAGACGCTGGGATACATTACCGAATTGTCGCGAACCGACAGGCTGAAGTAGCTAACGACAAAAGCCGCTTCGCCGTTATCCAGAATCAACGGCTCAACGCTGCTGTGATGATTCCTGTCGACGTCGCGCCCGACAAACTGATTGAGTGCTACCTGAAAACGATATTTCGTGACCTCGTCACCGGTCTTGGATGGCACATCAAAGACAAGGCGGTTGCCCTGTTGCTCGACCATCTCGATGTCATCGATGCTTTCCATGTGTGTATAGCCCTGGGGTACACTCATACGGGTCATCAGGTTGTCCTTGCTGTTGTAGTAATGCATCTCTTTGGTAGCGACGATATCACCTTGCACGTCGATTCTGTCGGTAGTACCGACAATAGCGTCCTTGCCCAACAGGCCAAGGGTGCTGTCATAGCCGTAGTCCACCTGCAGGTAATGCAGTTTGGCATCGATCGACTTGGCGACCTTCTCGTCGGCCGTCTTGAGCCATTTCTCATACTGCGCACCCGACAGCGGCAGCTGCTTGACACCCGTTGAGGCAAAGGCCTCACGCACCTCGCCCAGCAAGTGTCGCTCGGTCACATTGGGGATGCTCCAGGGGCCCACCGAGATAAGCAGCAGCACAACGGCAAACGAGGCAGGCACCCACCAGATGCGGCGGTTGCGGCACAGCAGCAGGCCGATGCAAACCACATAGCACCAGATGTTGAACACCACCACATAGAGGCGGCTCACCGTAATGCCGTAGTCACTCAAGCGGCGACCGATGGCGACCGACATCAGCACCAGCAGCGGCAGCATGGCCAGCGGCAGCAGGCGCGTCAACGTCTTGAAGAAAGACTTGCCCTGCTCGTGCTGCACGGGATAGGTGATGAAAATCAGAATCACCATGCCCAGCATGCTGGCCGACACCAGATAGCACACCCAGCCCACAGGCAGTTGCCAGGTGAACAAGATCTTGGCGGCATAAACGTAGAGCGTGGCCATGTACAGCAACAGCAGGGGAATGAACAGGTATTGCGAAACGCCCTTGGTAAAACCGGCAAAGGGGCCGAAGCGGCGGATGTGCTTTTGGTCACCCTCGGGAATCTGGCTCATCGCCAGCAACGGTGCCAGCAGCACCATGCAGAAGGTGGGTATATAGAGGAACCACCCGTTGACATTCACACCGAAGAGCCAATCGAGCGACTGCACGAACAGGATGATGCCCAGCGTGAGGATACCGCCCACAACGACGCCTGCCGTGACAGCGATAAAGAGCCGTTGGGCAAAGTTCCAGAAGGGCACATCGTCGCCCCTGCGGTAGAAGCACAGCAGGAACAGCGAGAGCACTATCGCCACCACCGTGGCACTCACGCCCACCAGCTGCTGCATCGAGAAGCGTTCAAACTGCGTCAGGTAGAGCGACACGCCCAGCCACAGGGCAAGGCCGAGCACCTGGGTGACGACGGCCGTGAGGCGACGCTTGAAGTCCTCGGTGAGCAACTGCAGCGACACAGCCAGCAAAGCACCTGTAGCCGGGAAGAAGATGAAAAAGAAGTTCCACTTCTCATCGACGGGATGGCCATCGCGGTTAATGAGGAACATCAGGTAACCCGTGAGGAACACGAGCAGCAGCACGGCCACAGGGAAACGGCGGATGCAATGGCCGAAACGCTCGATCAACACAGTGGGAGAAATGCGTTTGAAAACTTCCATAACTTCGGTTTTAGATGATTAGTCTATATTAATAACGTATAAAGGCGCCCGAAATTGCTGCAAGACCGCCAATTATGGGCCAAAGCATCAAAAAAGTTGCACCAACGGGGAAATCATTGTAATTTTGTGCCCACGAAACAAAGCAGTATGGCGGCTTGTCGCTCGTTAACATCATGGTTGCGAGAGGAAAGTCCGGGCAACACAGAGCATCACATTTCTTAACGGGAAGCTGGGGGTGACCTCAGGGTTAAGGTGACAGAAAACAACCGCCGCAACGCCACGCGTGACGAAGCGGTAAGGGTGAAAAGGCGGGGTAAGAGCCCACCGGGCACTGTGGCGACACAGTGTGCCGCACTACCTGTGAGTTGCAAGTTCATGTATACCGGCATCTAAGGGCTGCTCGTCCATTGTCGGGGGGTAGAACGCTATACCGGCACAGCAATGTGCAGGACAGATAAATGACAGGCACCTGCCATCACGGCAGGCACATAACCCGGCTTACAGCCATACTGTTTTTTTCTTTTTATAATGATGTCACACGAGTGAACCGTCAAGAACCTGAGATATGGCACGAAAAGAAGAATTAGCGCGCATGTGGAAGCGCACGACCGATTACCTGTTCAACCAGCGTCCCGCATTTGAGCGGCAGGGTGCCGCCGGCTACAAGCCTGGCCTGGATACCAGCCTGGCACTGGACAGGATGTACAACGAGCCGCACCGCCACTATCGCATCATCCACATTGCAGGGACCAACGGCAAGGGCTCAACAGCACACCTGCTGGCCTCCTGCCTGCAGGAATGCGGCTACCGCGTGGGCCTGTTCACCTCGCCCCACATGATCGACTTCAGGGAGCGCATCAGGGTCAACGGCAAGAAAATCAGCCGCAACTACGTCAACAAGTGGGTGGCAGCCTACCGCAAGAAGCCGCTCGAGGGCTTCGAGCCGTCATTCTTTGAGCTGACCTCGACCCTGGCATTTGACTATTTCGCCTACCGCAACGTCAACGTCGCTGTCATCGAGACGGGACTGGGCGGACGATTGGACAGCACCAACATCATCACTCCCGACCTGAGCATCATCACCAACATCGGGCTGGAACACCAGCAATTCCTGGGTGACTCGATCGACCAGATCGCGATGGAGAAAGCCGGCATCATCAAGCACGGCAAGCCCGTAGTCATCGGCCACGCCGAGGGCATCGTCAGGGACGTGTTTGAGCGAGTGGCCAAGCGAATGTATGCCCCCATCACGTTTGCCGAGGACAAGCCCGAGGTCACCCAGATTAAGCACATCGACGGCTACCTGCGCATCGACACCGCGAACTACGGCACCATTGATTGCGAACTCACCGGCGACTATCAGGCCGAGAATGCCAACACCGTGCTCAAGGCCATCGACCAGCTCAAAGAGCTCAAGTACCGCATCAAGGGCGACGCCATCACCAGGGGATTTTCCCGCGTCATCGAGAACACCGGCCTGATGGGCCGATGGATGATCATCAACAAGCAGCCGCTCACCGTGCTCGAGTCGGCACACAACGTGGCCGGCATCACCCAAGCCATGAAACAGCTCAAGCACGAGTACTATGACGAATTGCACATGGTGATCGGTTTTATGGCCGACAAGGACGTGAACGGCATTCTGGAACTGCTGCCCAAGAAGGCCACCTATTATTTCACCCAGGCACAAACCTCGCGCAGCATGACCACCGAGCACCTCAAGGAATGTGCAGCCCAGCACGGCCTCAAGGGTGAATGCTTCCCCAATGTGGTCGAAGCCCTGGATGCCGCCCGCCACGCCGCCCATCCCCGCGACTTCATCTACGTGGGCGGCAGCATGTATGTGCTGGCCGAGCTGCTCACGGCCATCAACTACGACGACCATCTGGACAACTGACGCCCCCACACCGCGACATCACAACCCCATCACTGCCCCGCATGGTGCTGCCAAACGGCCCCGCGGGGCAGTCCCTGTATTCAATATGACAGTAAAAACCGCGGCTGCCGTCATGTCAAAATGTCATTATTTGTTATAACCGGGCCATCCAATGTAAAACTAATTAAAAAGACGGCACATAGCTATTAATATTGTTTAAAAACCGAGCCGCAACTATTGCCAGTGTCATTTTTCGTTGTACTTTTGGCACACGATTTGAAAAGTTAAAATTAACACTTGGAAAAATTAAAAACAACAATAATTTAACAATAAAGAAACACATGAACAAGAATTTGAAATTAGCAATCATGCTCGTGGCAGCCTCGGTTATGGGATCGGGCGTGACCATGATGGCAACAAGTGAGTTGCAAAAGAAGGGCGTCATCGCCGACACCTACCTGCCCGCACAGGAGAAGAAAATTTCCAGCGACGGATTTGTCCAGACCTCGACCAGGACCGTGGACATGAGCCGCGACTTTACCGATGTGGCCGAGAGCACCATCAACTGCGTAGTGAGCATCAAGAGCTATGCCACACCGCAGCAGAACTACTACCAGGGCGGTTTCATTGACCCGTTCGAGTTCTTCTTCGGCCCCGGCTTTGGCCAGGGTCAGCGTCAACGCCAACAACAGCCGCAGCAGAAGAGCGAACCCCAACCTATGGGCATGGGCTCGGGTGTCATCATCAGCAATGACGGTTACATCGTCACCAACAACCACGTCATCAACGGCGCCGAGAAATTGGAGGTTACCCTGAACGACAACCGCCAGTTCAACGCCACCGTGATAGGCACCGACGAGAAGACCGACGTTGCCCTGATCAAGATCAACGCCAAGGACCTGCATGCCATCACCTTCGGCAACAGTGACGCCGTCAAGCCCGGCCAGTGGTGCGTCGCCGTGGGCAACCCCTTCGGCTTCAACTCGACCGTTACCGCCGGCATCATCAGCGCCAAGGCCCGCGGCATGAACACCAGCGACAACAACGGCATCAAGGCGTTCATCCAGCATGACGCAGCCGTCAACCCCGGCAACTCGGGCGGCGCCCTGGTGAACACCGCAGGCGAACTCATCGGCATCAACACGATGATCTATTCCCAGACGGGTAACTACAGCGGCTGTTCGTTTGCCGTTCCCAGCAACACCGTCAAGAAGGTCATCACCGACATCAAGCAATACGGTACCGTACAGCGCGCCGTGCTGGGCATCCAGTACTCGGAGCTGACCGCCGAGAAGGCCAAGGAAGAGAAGATCACCGCCACCAACGAGGGTATCTATGTAGCTAAGGTTACCGACCGCGGTGCCGCCAAGGAGGCCGGTCTGCAGGAAGGCGACGTCATCGTCAAGCTCAACGGCTCACGCGTCAAGGACAGCGGCGAGTTGCAGGAGGAGATGAACAAGCTGCGCCCCGGTGACAAGGCCGAGGTGGAATACTACCGCGACAACAAGCTCAAACGCACCACTGTCACATTCAAGAACGACCAGGGCAACACCAAGATGACCAAGCAGAGCGATGTCATGTCGCTGGGTTGCGCCTTCACCGAGCTGAGCAAGGAGGACAAGGAAGACCTGGCCATCAGCAAGGGTCTTAAGGTGGTCGGCATCAAGGCCGGCAAGTTCAAGAACGCCGGCATCCGTGACGGCTTCATCATCACCGACATCAACAACATCCCCGTTGACTCGCGCGACGATGTGGAGAACATCTACAACCAGATCATGCGCAGCAGCGACAGCGACAAGGTGATGTTCATCACCGGTTTCTACCCCACCGGCAAGAAGGTTTACTATGCCGTTGACTTGAGCGACGAGGACTAAGCCCGTTCGGAATAACTCAGTAATTATCATACGCACATTTATAAATGGCGGTGACAGTGGACAGCCCATTGTCACCGCTATTATTTCCAGTCAAAAAAAATTGACAAAACATGTTGTTGAACATTTTCGGAAAATTTATTCTATAAAAATTAGGATATTCCAATAAAATGCATTACTTTTGCAAAAATCTACGAAAACATACATTAACTTTTTATAGAATTGGAATTATGAGAGGAGGACCTAGACCTGGTGCCGGAAGGCCCAGAATTTACGGAAAGAGAGTTCAATTGTCGATCTTGATTTCTGAGGACACTAAAGCCAAGCTCAAAGAGCTTGCAGTGGCTCAGGAAAAGCCCCTTGCCATCGTTGTTGAGCAACTGATCATCAACGAGCACAATGACATGATGATGTCGGTGTGATGCAATAGCCGTCGCACACTGAATGAAGCCATATCACCCAAGCTGGCCCATCAGTCCCAAACACCGCACGACTGAGGTAAATCACCAGACACATCCCCGGAAGGCAAGAAAGACACAATTTGAAACCCCATTACCTGTCGTCTGTTACTGTATTGCGTTATAATATAGTGACGGAATGATTGTGTAATCCTGGCATGAGCGAAAAGCTGGCACGCTTTTTGCTGTAACGATTTAATCCACAACTCACGTCAACTTAAAAATAGACCGATAGACAGTTTTATCAAACAGAATGAGACAACTTAAAATCACAAAGGCAATCACCAACCGCGAAAGCGCCTCGCTGGATAAGTACCTCCAGGAAATCGGCCGTCAGGACCTGATCAGCGTCGATGAGGAAGTTGAACTGGCTCAGCGCATTCATCAGGGCGACCAGGCAGCACTTGACAAACTCGTCAATGCCAACCTGCGCTTTGTCGTGTCGGTCGCCAAGCAGTACCAGAACCAAGGACTGAGCCTGTCGGACCTCATCAACGAGGGCAATGTGGGCCTCATCAAGGCTGCACAAAAGTTTGACGAGACCCGAGGGTTCAAGTTCATCTCCTATGCTGTGTGGTGGATTCGCCAATCCATCCTGCAGGCCATTGCCGAGAATTCCAATATGGTGAGAGTGCCCCTGAACCAGGCCGGCCTCATCAACAAGGCCAACAAGGCCCAATCCCGCTTCGAACAGCTGCACGAGCGTCGTGCCTCGGCCGAGGAACTTGCCGATGAGCTCAATCTGCCCATCGACAAAGTCATCGAGACCATGAAAATCAATACACGCTCGGTATCGGTCGACGCCCCCTTTGCCGACGGCGAGGACAACAGTCTGCTCGACGTGCTGCCCAACAACGACTCTCCCCTTGCCGATTCCACATTGAACCAGGAGTCGCTGTCCAAGGAGATCAACCGTGTGCTGGCACAGCTCACCCCCCGCGAGAGGGACATCCTCAAGATGTTCTTCGGCATCGGCTGCCAGGAGATGACACTCGAAGAGATCGGGGCAAAATTCGACCTGACGCGTGAGCGCGTGCGCCAAATCAAGGAGAAGGCCATCCGCCAGTTGAAAGGTCACAAGAGCCAGCTCTTGCTGTCCTATTTGGGCTAAAAAGGCCCGTTCGATGTGCCATTTGTGGCTGTTTCAACAGCCGATTTGAAACTTTTATTGATTTTTTCTGGCAATTACTTGGTGAATTCAAGTAATTGCAGTATCTTTGCGCGCTTAAACTCTACACAAGTTAGATGAGACAACTTAAAATCACAAAATCCATTACTAACCGCGAGAGCGCATCCCTCGACAAGTATCTTCAAGAAATCGGCCGCAAGGAACTCATTACGGTCGATGAGGAAGTCGAGTTGGCACAGCGCATTCGTCAAGGGGACCAAGCAGCACTGGACAAGCTTGTCAGCGCCAACTTGCGTTTTGTCGTTTCGGTCGCAAAACAGTACCAGAACCAGGGATTGAGTCTTCCCGACTTGATCGACGAGGGTAATCTGGGCCTTATTAAGGCAGCGCAAAAATTCGACGAGACGCGAGGCTTCAAGTTCATCTCCTATGCTGTGTGGTGGATTCGCCAATCCATTCTCCAGGCTCTTGCCGAGCAGGCTCGCATTGTCAGGCTTCCCCTCAACCAGGTGGGCTCGATCAACAAGATCAGCAAGGCTCAGGCCCGTTTTGAGCAAGAGCATGAGCGCCGCCCCTCGGCCGAGGAGTTGGCCGACCGTCTCGACATCCCTGTTGACAAGATCAGCGACACCATGAAGGTGTCGGGCCGCCACGTGTCGGTGGACGCGCCTTTTGTCGAGGGTGAGGACAACAGCCTGCTGGACGTGCTGCCCAACAACGATTCCCCCATGGCCGACTCGACGCTTAACCAAGAGTCGCTGGCCAAGGAGGTGAACCGTGCGCTGGATCAGCTCAGCCCGCGCGAGAGGGACATCCTCAAGATGTTCTTCGGCATCGGCTGCCAGGAAATGACGCTCGAGGAGATTGGTGCCAAGTTTGACTTGACGCGCGAGCGCGTGCGCCAAATCAAGGAGAAGGCCATCCGCCGCCTCAAGGGTCAGAAGAGCAAGCTGCTCAAGGCCTATTTGGGTTAACCAAGACATTTTAAGTTAAGCATTCAGGCTGCCTCACAAGGGCAGCTTTTTTTGTTATAAATGTGCCGATTGGGTGACATTTTGCGCAAAAATGGATGAAATTGTTGCGGGAATGAAAAAATGGCAGTAATTTTACCCGATAAAATGTGCGGAAAATCCTATATCAATAAACAATAACATTATTAGACAGAAGAATGAAAAAGTTTTTAACTCTTATTTGTGCGCTCGTGCTGGGCATGGGCGTGAGTCAGGCACAGGTGCATGAAGCCCAAACGGCTGTCGGTGCCAATCTCGTTTACGGTACCGAAATCAAGAGCCCGGGTGTGGGTGCAAGATTCCAGTATGGTGTTCTTGACCAGCTGCGCACCGAGGTGGGTTTCAACTACTTCTTTGAGCACAACCACAACACGTGCTGGGATGTGAACATCAATGCTCACTACCTGCTGAACGTGTGGAACCAGAAACTCTACATCTACCCCCTCGTCGGCATCAACTACACGATGATGAAGTATGGCAGGCACACCGAGATTATCGATGGTGTCAGCCGGGAAGTGCCCTCTGACGAAGATAACCACATTGGCTTCAACGTGGGCCTTGGCGCTGAATACGAGCTCACCGATCACATCGGTGTGAACCTTGAGTATCGCCACACCATCATCCGCAGTGTGGACCAGGGTGTCATTGGCGCAGGCATCAACTACAAGTTCTAACCCAACATTGTAAACCACAAAGAAAACAGGACCTCGCCCCGGCACGGGATGAGGTCCTGATTTTTTTATTGCCCGACTGGCGGGTGTGGCCGTCAGTTCATGGGTTGGAGCTTGTCGATGGCGCCTGACATGAACGACGAGAAGCCCTGGTCGTCGGCCTCGTTGCCAAAGGAGTCGCTCACCTTGATGGAGCATAACGAGCGCAGCAGTTCCAACGTGGCGTTATTCTTCTTACCGCCGTCGGTATAGAAGTGTCCTTTGCCGTTATAGATGTCACTCAGGCCGAAGTCGAAGTAGCCGTTCACGCTGTCGTTGTGCGTCTGAGCGAAGATGCCCAGCAGCGCACGGTCAAAGAAGTCGCGCACGGGCTTCATCTCGTAGGCATAACCCTCGGTCTGCTCATAGTCGAGCATCTTCAGATACAGGATTCCGTCGATGATACCGATGCGAATCATCTTGTTCTCGTACTGATAGATATACTCCCCGTCATAGATCTCGGGAGCCTGGCCCATCGAGTTGGCAAACGTACTGATTTGGTTCACTACACCGTCGGGGTCGGTCGAGCGGGTTGCAATCACCATGTTCCACTCGCCCTCGAGGTGCGGGTCGCGCGCCAGGCCAATGGAGAACGGGCCGTCGATGGTCGACAGGATGTTGGCCAGGTCGATGCTGCCGATATAAGGAATCTTGCCGAACATCTTGAGCAGCTGCTGGATTTGTTTGAGCTTCACGAATTGGTCACCCTTGACGCTCATCGTGAAGATATAGTCCATCGAGTTGGGCATCGCCTTGAGCACATCATTGTTGGGTTTGCCCAGCGTGGAATTGAGCAACTGGGCATATTCACTGCCGTCGGCCGCCAGGATGCGGGTAGTCATCTCGACCTGCTCATCGTCAAGCTCGACATTGCAGGTCACAGCATCGATATCGCTCTCGGTAAAAATCTCGATGAGCGGCATCTTTTGCGACAGCTCGCGATAGACCTCGCTCCTGCGCAGGATGGCTTTCAGGCCTTTGCCCTGAATCCACGCATTGATGGCTCCGTCCTGTCCGTGCAGCAAGTCCTTGACCTGCTTGTTGTCGATGATGCTGGTCGCCGTTTTGGCGAAAATCCCCTTGGCGGCACGTGCAGCCCTTGAGACCTCCATGGCCTTGTTGACCGTGCCCACGAGGAGCACATTGCCGTCGATGGCATACAGGTTGTCGCCCACATACATGCATTCCAGGCCATCGACCTTGGCAAAATCGCCCCCCACGCGCATCTCGAGCGTCTTGCGCGCCTTGGCGGGGTCGTCGAGCGATGCCAGCAGCACGCGCCCGAAGGTCTTGGTCGTGAAATAGGCATAGGCCTTGCTGCCCGTGTCCAGGCCCAACTGGGGCAGATCGCTGAGCAGGATACACAACGGCGACATGTCGTTGTCATCAATCACTTGCTGCAATGAGCTGGGCAACACGATATTGCCGTCGTCAATCATTCCAGCTTTTTTCAGGATTTCGTTAACATCAAAGCAAACAACGCCTGTCGCGTCGGCAGGAATCATCTTTTCAAGGCCATTGTTGGCACAACCGGCCAGCAGCAGGAGCATCCATGTTGCTGCCAAGCACTTCAACCATCTCATAACTCGATATCAGAGTGTTCTGGTAATACAAAAATTAGGTTCTACACAAGCCGCAGGCGAGACTCCTCGCCCACAACGCCACAAAGTTACTATAACTTTGTGACATAAAAAGCGAAAAAACAAACAACTTTTTCACAGGGTCGAACAAGCGCATCAATCAAGCCCCGACGGGCCTTGTGGACCGACATTGCAGATGCTGCGATTATCATCTAACCGATATCCATAATAATATCATTTTTTAACTATTATTTATAGCTCAAATCAAAAAAATGGTATTATATTTGAACATCGAAAAACCAATTATCTTGTATAACATCTACAGCCTTGCTTTGCGGCAACTGTAACTAACTGAGGAAGAAGAACATGAACGATATTTCTGATCTTTTAAGAGAGCTTCTCGACCGCTACAGCAACACACCTGAACTGGACCAGGAATTTGAGCGAATGCGACGCGAAGATGAAGAATTTGAGAAAGAGTATGCCGTGTGGTGTGATGAGAATGGTTACACCGTCAAAGACGGATATCGCGACTTCATCAACGAGATTATCGAGTCCCAGGACTCCTATTGGGACAATTACCAGGAATTCGGCAACAATATTTAATCGACAAATTCGTTTTTCTCCTAGAAGACACTATTATCAAATACCATAGGACAAGATGTTTCCTTCAAAGAGAAACCGCGCTTTTGCGGCCGAATGGGATTGCCAAGACGGCATACTCATTGCATGGCCTCACGCCGGCACCGACTGGGCTTACATGCTCGACGAGGTGACGGCTTGTTATGTTGAAATGGCACGAGCCATCCTCAACGATGACGAGCGGCTGCTGATTGTAGCCCCCGATGCCCAGGAAGTGCACGATGCACTGGGTCCCGACGTGGACTGGCAGCGCATCGACATCGTGGAACTGCCCACCAACGACACCTGGGTGCGCGACTACGGGCCCATCACCGTTAATAACGGCGGACGAATGGAACTGGCCGACTTCACCTTCAACGCTTGGGGCATGAAGTTTGCCGCCGACTGCGACAACCTGGTGACATCGCGCCTGGCCCAACGCGGCGCCTTCAAGATGCCCCTGGCCAACTGCCGCGACATGGTGCTCGAGGGCGGCTCGATCGAGACCGACGGCAACGGCACGGTGATGACCACCACCTGCTGCCTGACGGCGCCTAACCGCAACGACGCCATGACTCGGGAGCAGATGGAAGCCCAACTGCTGCAACGCCTCGGATGCCTGAAGATGCTGTGGCTGGACCATGGCAGCCTCGTGGGCGACGATACCGACGGCCACATCGACACGCTGGCACGCTTTGCCCCCGGCGGCGTGATTCTCTTTACCGGATGCGACAATCCCGAGGACGAGCACTTCGAGCCGCTGATGCGCATGGAAGAACAGCTCAAGCAGTTCACCGACGTGGACGGCAACCATTACCACCTCATCAAACTGCCGCTCCCCGACCCTACCTTTGACGAAATCTCACGGCTGCCCGCCACCTATGCCAATTTCCTGGTCACCAATCACCAGGTGCTGGTGCCTGTTTATGGCCAGCCGCAAAACGATATCAAGGCCTGTGAGCTCATCGGCCAAGCATTCCCAGGGCGCAAAATCGTCGGCATCGACTGCCGTGCGCTCATCTGCCAGCACGGCTCGCTGCATTGCGCCACCATGCAGTTGCCCCAAGGCTCACTCTCCCATCCAATCCCTAATCTCGAAGAACTATGAAAGTAGGAATCATTCAACAACGCAATAGCGGTGACGTGAAGGCCAACCGCCAGGCACTCATCGGCAAAATCAAGCAACTGGCCAGTCAGGGAGCGCAACTCGTCGTCCTGCCCGAACTGCACGACTCGCTCTACTTCTGCCAAGTGGAGAGCGTGGACAATTTTGACCTGGCCGTGGAGATACCCGGTGAGGTAACCCGGGAATATGCCGCCGTGGCACGCGAGTGCGGCATCGTGCTGGTGACCTCGCTGTTTGAGAAACGCGCGACGGGCCTGTATCACAACACGGCGGTCGTCTATGACACAGACGGCAGCGTGGCGGGCCAGTACCGCAAGATGCACATCCCCGACGATCCCGCCTATTACGAGAAATTCTATTTCACTCCCGGCGACCAGGGCTTCATTCCAATCCAGACGTCGCTGGGCAAGCTGGGCGTGATGGTGTGCTGGGACCAGTGGTACCCCGAGGGGGCACGCATGATGGCGATGCGCGGGGCACAGATGCTCATCTACCCCACTGCCATCGGCTATGAGAGCAGCGACACGCCCGACGAGCAGGAGCGCCAGCGCGAGGCATGGACGACGGTGCAACGCGGCCATGCCGTGGCCAACGGCCTGCCCGTCATCACCGTGAACCGTGTGGGACACGAGCCCGACCCGTCGGGCCAGACCAACGGCATCCAGTTCTGGGGCAGCAGCTTTGTGGCCGGCCCGCAAGGCGAACTCATCTACCGCGCGCCCAACGACAGCGAGGACCTGCAGGTCATCGACATCGACATGGAGCGCAGCGAGCAGGTGCGCCGCTGGTGGCCTTTCCTGCGCGACCGCCGCATCGAGTGCTACGGCGACCTGAACCAGCGCTTCCTGGACTAAGGCATAAGACAAACTACGAATTACGCGAATTTTACGAAATACGGGCGGAAGCCCATTCGTTTAATTCGCGTAATTCGTAGTTTCTAATCTGCGGGGATTAGGCCTGGCCTTCGTCCTGGGGACCGCCGAAAGTCTTCTTCAGGAAGTCATCGACCTTGTCCATCACGCCCTCGGCAGCCTTGGTGGCATCGTCAAGTGCGTCTTTAGCCTTGTCCAGTACACTGGGCTCGCCCTCTTTGGGTTCAAAGGCTTCCTTGGCCTTTTGTGACAGGTCCTGAGCGACCTCGGTAGCAGCGGCCGTGCCCTGCTCCACAAAGTCCTTGGCCTTATCCATCATCTCACCTGCAGCGGCAGCGCCCTCGCCAAACATTTCCTTGGCCTTGTCGAGCAAGCTGGGTTCACCCTCCTTGGTCTCGAACATCTCCTTGGCTTTCTCCAAGAAGTCCTGGCTCACCTCGCCGGCAGCAGTGGTGCCCTTGTCGAGCATTTCCTTGAGCTGGTCGAGCATTCCGGGCTCACCCTCTTTGCCGTCAAACATTTCCTTGGCCTTATCAAAGATGCTCGGATCACCTTCCTTGCCCTCAAGCAGTCCTTTAAGTTTGTCAAAGACGTTGCCCTCGCCACTGGTGGCCTCGTTGATCAAACCCTTCAACTGGTCAAAGATGCTGGCACCCTCGTTCTTTACTTCGTTGGCAGCCTGCTCGGCATTCTTCATTTCCTCTTCCATAAATCCTGAATCTAGTTATTGAACTGGTTGTCGCCTACTCCCTTTCAAGCGTTTCAGCATTCTCTGCCCCAAATGTACACATTATTTCCTACACCGCAACAATTTACCCCAATAAAAATCAACAATCCTCAAAAAATCATTACTAAAACCGGTCATGATGTTGAAAAAAAGTGTATATTTGCACACGATTAACTAATTTCCTTAATAAATAACAATCATCACATCAATTATGAAAAACTTTTACTTTTCTCCCAGATTGAGCCTGCTGGCAATCCTAGTACTGTTTTTATTCGCTCCTGTCAGTGCACAGTATTTCCATCATGCTGGTATCGTCTATAAGATGACTGACGAAAACACTGCCGAAGTGTCGTATCTCGATGGTGACTTTAGTGGTGTCGTCGAAATTCCAGGTATCATCAACGCGATTATTGAACCCATGTATTCCGAGCCTTATGAAGCGACCGTGACCATCACCGGTATAGGAAACTACGCATTTGAATACTGCAGCAATATCACCGAGGTTGTTCTGCCCAACACCATCAGCTATATTTCAGATGCTGCTTTCTACCAATGCAATTCACTCTCAAAGGTCAATTTGCCTAACAGCCTGACATCTATTAGCCGTAACGCATTCAGCTATACAGGGCTGAAGACCATCGAGATTCCTGAAAGCGTAACCGAGTTGGGCTGGAACGTGTTCTATGGCTGTGAACAACTCACCGACGTAACCTTGCCCAGCTCAATCACTGAGCTGCCAGGAACCTTCGCATGGTGCACTGCCCTGGAGCGCATCAACATCCCGAACTCTGTCACATCGTTGTATGACACATTCCATGGCTGCACAAAACTGAACAACGTTGTCATTCCCAGTTCAGTCACCGCAATCGGGCAGTCCACTTTCTATCAGTGCAACACGCTCAACGACATTACCTGCTTGGCTATTGTTCCTCCGACACTTTCTAACAGCAACAGCTTCTACTCGGAGTTATTTGACATCTATGCAACAGCTATCTTGCGTGTTCCCGAATCCTCGATTGGCGCATACAAAGCAGCCCCGGTTTGGAAACTGTTCGTCAATATCAACGGCATTACTGACACGGTTCGCGGTGATATAAATGGAGACGACGAAGTCAACATTGGCGATATCAATGCCATCATAAACCTGATTTTGAAAGGTGATTACAATGATGTGGCCGACCTCAACGGTGACGGTGAGGTCAACATCGCCGACGTCAATGCTGTTATCGACATTATCCTAAGGAGCTAAGACAAAAGACATTATAACCTGAATCATAATTGGCGGAATGAGGCAATAATACCCTCATTCCGCCAATTATGTGATTAAAAGCATCGGTAATCCTAATTTGAACTCCATAGTCAAAGGCTCTAAATTTTATCAATCAATAAAGAAATGGGAGTAATTTTGACGTTTTTTAAACGATTTTCGTTACCTTTGCAAGAAATTATTGGACACATGTAGTCCTCTATCAAGACCTTTAGTAATTAAAAAGCGTTTTGCTGTTGCAAACCGGTTCACGCTTCTAATATGATCGGGGTGATTGCGGACTGGGGGCATCCTTACTCAAAAAAACCTTTATGCTTATGAGACACTTCAACTTCACTTTGCGATTCAGCATTCTGGCCATCTTCGCCATGTGCCTTCTCCTTCCCGCTAAAGCCCAAACGGTCTATTATGGCGGTTTCGCTTTCTACATCTTCAACGAGAACAAAGCCAGAGTAACAAACGCCAGCGGAGACATGACTGGTGAGATTGTGGTTCCCGAAACCTTCAATACCATAGTACAACCCTTGTACGAAGAGCCTTATGAAGTAACTGTTACCGTTACCGAGATTGGAGACTGGGCTTTCTATGAAAAAAAGAACATGACCGCTATCACATTGCCCAAAACCATTAGAAGCATCGGTTATTTGTCTTTCTCCGGTTGCAATTCATTGAAGGATATCACCTGTTTAGCTACAACACCCCCTGTTGTATACAGCGAAAGCTCCTTTTACTCATATGTTGATGACATTTATACCACCGCAACAGTCCATGTGCCCCAGGCGTCAATCACTGATTACGCTAATACCAGGGTGTGGAAAGATTTCACCCACTTCGTTGGCATCAGCGGTGGCTTGCAAGGCGATGTTGACGGCGATGGCCAGGTAACCATCTCGGATGTGGCCCGACTGATTGATTTGCTGCTGACGGGTGCAACCGAGGCCAGTGCTGCTGCCGACGTTGACGGTGACGGTGTTGTCACCATCTCGGACGTGGCCCGACTAATCGATAAGCTGTTCTAGTATACTCTAGATTTCAGCGAGTTAGCCACCAGATGCCAGTAGAGCATGGTTTATCATTTATCACGTCAATAGTTCAAATTCAAGATACAAGGCACAAACAACAAAAAACAAGCGGACAGGATTTGTCCGCTTGTTTTTTGTTGTCAGTAAGACGTTATGCCATTTTACTTCAGGCCGCGGTTGCGCAGCAGGGCCTCGGCAGTGGGAGCCTGGCCACGGAACTTCTTGTAGAGCTCCATGGGATCCTCGGTGTCGCCAGCCTCGAGCAGAGCACGATACTTGTCGGCAGTAGCCTTATCGAAGCAACCGGCCTTCTCAAATGCCATGTAACCATCGGCCTCGAGTACCTGCGACCACAGATAGGTGTAGTAACCGCAAGCATACTGGTCATCGGCAAAGATGTGCTTGAAGTAGGGGCTGCGATAGCGGAACTCGACGAGTGCAGGCATGTTGAGCTGGTTCTTCACGTCCTGCTCAAAGGCCTTCACATCGATGTTCTTCACCTCCTCGGGAGTCCAAGCCTTCTTGTGCCAGTACATGTCAAGCAGAGCAGCACCGACGAGCTCGGTGGTCATGAAGCCCATGTTGAACTGAGCGGTCTCATTAAGTTTCTGCACGAGGCTGTCGGGAATTACCTCACCAGTCTTGTAGTGACGGGCGTAGTTCTTCAGCACCTCGGGCTCAAATGCCCAGTGCTCGTTGATCTGCGAAGGCATCTCGACGAGGTCACGGTCGGTGTTGGTACCTGCAAGTCCGCGATACTGCACGCGGGTGAGCATGCCGTGCAATGCGTGACCGAACTCGTGGAAGACGGTCTGCACCTCATCCCAAGTGAGCAGCGAGGGAGTATCGCCTGCGGGAGGCGTCATGCTGGCCACGTTGTAGATAATGGGACGGATGTTCTCGCCACCGTAGTTGTAGGCCTCCTGCATGGCTTCCATCCAGGCGCCCTGAGCCTTGACGGGACGGGGCAGATAGTCGGTCATGAAGACGGCGAGGTGCTTACCCTCGGCATCCTTCACGTCATAGACCTTAACCTGGGGATGATACTTGGGTGCATCGGGCATCTCCTCGAAGGTAAGGCCGTAGAGCTTGTTGGCAGCAAAGAAGATACCGTTCTTCACCACGCTGTCGAGTGCGAAATAGGGGCGCACATCGTCCTCGCTGAAGTTGAATTTCTCCTTCTTAACCTTCTCGGCATAGTAGTAATAGTCGCAAGCCTCGATTTTAGCAGTGTCGCCATGCTCGTTGGCATACTTCTGCATGTCGGCCACTTCCTGGTCAACGACCTTGATGGCGGGACGGAACAGTGACATGAGCAGATCCTCGGCAGCCTTGGGTGTCTTGGCCATGTAAGGATCGGTAGCATAGTCGGCATAGGTGTTGAAACCGAGCAGGTTAGCCTTCTGCTGACGCAGGAGCAGGATGTTGCGGATGTTCTCGCTGTTGTCCCACTCATCGCCATGGCTGGCAGTGCTGGTGTAGGTCTCATACATCTGGCGGCGCAAGTCGCGGTCCTCGGCATTGGTCAGAACGGCAAGGCGAGTCGAAGCAGTAGCAGTGAA
>JAEEGI010005617.1_pt1 | contig 28816 bp, 17 predicted proteins | sample 8958751 | NCBI WGS metagenome assembly JAEEGI01 (sample SAMN16246545, study PRJNA631951) | gut metagenome | biome: gut microbiome; feature: rumen; material: KS-attached | host: Bos | place: Iran: Karaj | collected 2018-10 | reverse complement strand
CTATTAATTTCTGTGGTTTGTGTTCTTTGCCGATGAGGCGGAGAAGATAGACTCCGCTGTGCTGTATTCCGAGGGCAGCCCGGTCACAGGTGCGGGAGCCATCCAGATGCAGGGACGAAAGCCTGCGGCCTGTAACATCGAAGACCTGCAGTTCACCCTCGCCGTTGACGACGATACTGTTGCCGTTCTGGTATGCAAAAGTGGCATTGCCGCTGCCGGGGCTTAGTTTGACAAGGAATCTGTTGGGGATGGCGTTACTACCCGAATGCGTGAATGTATAAGTGGGTTGGTCCAGCATGTCAATATCTTTCCCAATGGCATTGTCTATCAGATGGCAGTAGCTTACAGGTCCTGTTGGATTAAGTGTAACAGTGTATTCGCAGTTGGCGGCGTGAAGATTGAGGGGGAAGACCTCGGTGGTGCCGTCGAGAGAGGCTATGGCATAATCAATGTCATCCATTGGGATGCTGAGGGCGGGAGCCTTGTCGTTGAGATGTGCTATCTTGCGGAGGCCGTCGCCACGGTCGAACAGGGCATAGGCCACATCCTCATATTCGCCATTGGTGACGGTGATGGCAATGGCAGGCGGATTGTCCTTGGCCGGTGCGGGTAATTGGTCGCTGAAGGACAGGATGCCAGGCTCGGAAGCCTGCACAAGAGCGGCCTGCCCTGCTGAGAGAACGGTGTTTGTTTGTGCAAGCCATGTGCCGTTTGGCTGGAGTGTAAAGCCGGGCCTGGATATCTGCACATTGTGGGGATATGGGTTGCCGATGAGGTTGAAACCTTTGATGGAGAGGTCCTCGCAGCTGGCGGAGAGGGTGACGTTGACTGGGCCGGAGTTGACGGAGCCTGTAAAAGCAAGGGTGCTCGCATTGGCACGGCGGTAGATGTAGCCGTGGCCACGTTCGAGGACATTGAAACCAGTCCCGCTTGACTTTTGGTTTTCCCACGTTCCCCTGCTTTCGTTGTAGCGGAAGAGGTCATAGCTGCCGTTGGTAAGGTTGATAATGTTGCTGATGGACTCGTGGCTCTGTTCGTCGTCGTGCAAGGGTGGGGCTATGGCGTACCAACTGTTGGCATCGACATTGATGGCTACGCCGGGGAAGACTGTGACATCGGCGGCGGGCATGGTGAGGGAATAGGCTCCGCTTGTTTGATTGACCGCGACGATTTCGAGAGGGTCGGTACCGTCATTTACGGCGACAGGGCTGAGGGCGCTCCCGCTGGGAGCTGAGATGCCGAGACTGACGGCGGCGTTGGCCACGCAGTATTTTTTGCTGTCGTGAGTGATACTTTCTCCAGAGGCTGTAATGTTGTCGGAGAGAGTCAGCTTGAACACTTCCACAGCACCGTTGTTGGCGGTAATGTCGCAACGACTCCCACTGTTCCAGTCGCCTCCAAGGCCTATGCCCGATTTAATGGTGGAATTGCCTTGGGAGTATTGCAGTTCGCTGTGGTAATAGTAGTTGTTGGCGAGGTTCTGTGTTCCGATACTGGCTCCAATAATAGCTCCGGAGAACGTATCGTCGCTGTTGGTCTGCATTACGACCCCTTTGGCAAAGCAGCCGCTCACCGTTGCCTGTTCGTCGTTGGAACCCACTATGCCGCCACGTGCAGTGGCCACTGTCCCGACGGCCTCTGCTATTGACACCGACGAGATGCAGCTGCTTACGGTGCCTGCGTTGAAGCCTACAACGCCGCCGTGAGCCATTGCATTGCTCCCGGTGGCAACCACAGTCACATCACTCGCTACTGTGCAGCCGCTCACTGTGCCCGCGTTGCTCCCCGCAACGGCTCCCACATACCGACAGCCTGTAAACGTACTGCCTGCCACCTTGAGGTTCGTCACACTTCCCGCAGCACCCACATAGCCGAACACCCCCTGGTAGGTGTCGCAATCCGAGGATGAGCCGGCAACGATTCCGCTGATGGTATGGCCGTCGCCATCGAAAGAAGCTGCAAATGCATAGGCGGGATTGCCTGATGCATCGCCATAGCCAATGGGGGTGTAGTTATTGGGTGTGGCGTTATAGGATATGTCGTTTGCCAGGCGGAAATATTTGCCCGCATAGTCGTTGCCGCAGTTGACGCTGTTGGCCAGCCAGTCCATCTCGTCGGTAGTGCGGATGAGATAGGGGTTTTGTTCGGTGCCGCTGCCCTGCCATACGGGCAAGACATAGCCCAGGGCATTGATTTTGCCGTTGCCGAAATGACTGGCATAGGCTCCCGTAGTAGTATAGTCGTCGTTGATGGCAGAGCATCGCATGATGTTCTTCACATCGCTCGTGGTAAGGCTTTGTCCGTGTGCATTGGCTTGCTGCAGCCACAGTGCCACAATGCCTGCCGCCACGGGTGTGGCCATCGAAGTGCCTTCCATCATCGCGTATGGGCTGGTGGCGCTGTTCACCACCAAGTCATAGCTATATCTGTTATAGTAGCTGTAGTTGTCCACATTTGCTGTATGGTAATGGTTCACTCCTGCTGCCAGTCGTGCGCCGGGGGCGGTAATCCAGGGATACTGCAGCCCTGTGGGGCTTGCTTCGGGTGTGGCATAGCTCGAGAAAGGGGCTATGTCGCCCAAAGTGTAGGTGCTTGGTGCGTCATAATACGTGCCTTGATAGTTACTATGGATGGTTTTCGACACATAGGCACCCACCGATATCACGTTGGCGATTGTAGCATTGTCGCTGACGCACATGTCGTCAGACCCATCCGTCCATGTGTGGTCGGCTGTTTGCAAATGGTCGGTGAAGTAGCAACGCTGACCTCCCCATATGTCAACAGGCACTGTGGTATTGGAGCTGATGGGGTACACTTCGATGGCAAGGGTGTAGTAGCTACGGTAATAATCCTCGCCGTTCACCGTTGTGGGAGAAACCCTTCGAGATGTAATGCCGTCTTCGGAGTAAAGAATCAGCTGTGTCTTATTTGAATATACTTGGTCGTAATACACATTCAGGTTGCCCGAATAATGGTTGCTTAGTCCTGTCACACGGCCAGCTTGGTTCATGGTCACACTTGTAATTACATCCCCTGTGCTTGAGTTCAGCACATAGATTTTCACTCCCAAATGGCCAGTAATGGGTGTGCGCACAAATGCGTTTGCTATGAGTCCTTGATAAAAACATCCTCCATCGGCATCAATGTATGTGGCGGAGCGCAAAACGGTGCCCAACGGGTTTGCCGACGAGGCGTCGCCGAGCACATGATAGCCGCCTCCCTCCCCGTCTTTGCTATTACCGGCATCGTTGCTGGCAGAAAAGAGGGCTATGCGATTGGGATGGTTGTCAGAGAAGAGATTATTATACACACTTGCCACACTGCCGGTGCCGTCGTGGGGTCCCCACTGCGAGCCCCAGCTGTTGCTCACCACCAGCGGCATATTGTTATCATCAGCGTACTGCACCATCGCGCGCACTGCATTGGTCAGATAAGTGCTATATAACCCTTTGACACCTGCCAGGAAAAGGCTTGCTCCGGGAGCCATGCCGCCGTAGGTGGCCTGAGCGTGGTTGTCGGTCACGGTCACATTGTTGCCACTTACTATCACGGAGCTACCCCCGGCGGTGGTGGCGGTGTGGGTGCCGTGATCCTCGGTATTGTCGTCCGTTGTCGGACTGTTGCTACTCTCTGGGGTGTACGTTGTTGCACTACTGCCGTCATAGACATACGCCCTACAGATGCGCGATGTACCATCGCTCTTTTTGAAGGCAATATGCTGAAAGTCGATACCGCAGTCGATAATGCCCAGCACCACTCCCGAGCCATCGTAAGCTGCATCGAGCCCCTGCCGCAGGGCATCGGCTGAGCGTGTCAGTACATCATCGACATGGGTCTGCTGCCGAGCCTGGTCGGTGGAGGGAGTCATCAGATGTGCCACCTCGATACGCTTGACATTTTCTATCTCTGCCACATCCAGCACCCGGTCGACAGGGATAAGCGCAGTCAGCAGTCCGCTCTCTTTGAAAAGGCTTTGCACCTCTACGCCCAAAGCTTTGAGTGCGTCCAAGTCCTCAATATTGTTGAGGTAGATGAACGCAGAGATATAGGCCTGTCCGTCGATGGTGTCGGGCGAGGCGATGAGTCGCTGGGGAGGTCTGCCCTGCCATTTCAGCTCTACACCATCAATGAAGCGGGGTTTGCCCAAATTATCGTGGGACAGTTTGCCGCTCATTTCATCGAGAAATATCTGTGTTGTAATCGACAGTTTCCCGATGTTTTGTTCCTGTGCCCAACCTCCTTGGAATAGGGCAATCAGCAGAATGATAGTGAGTAGATACCTTTTAGGATTCATATGTGTTGATGTGATTTATATGTTTATTACTATTCCACCATTTTAGTAAGAGGCGAGGAAAGGTGACAGTCAGCGTGTTATGAGGACAGATGCCCACCTTGGGAAGTGTATTATGCAGTGAATTATAGTGCTTATTTCACTTGCAAATATACACATATTTTCCCAATATACAAATTAATATTTCTCTAAAGGGCCTGGAAAGAGGGATGATTATGGCCGGAAATGGTTACCGTTATTATGTTTTGGTTTTTTTTAGTTCACCCCGTAGCCGAAGAGGGCGAAGTCGCCCTTTAGCGGGTCGTCGGGGAATATTTCTAACATCTGTTGTGTTAGGCGGCGGGCGGTGGACATTGTGGCGGAGTTGCTGGTGAGAAGCTTTAATCTCTGCGCTTCGGCCAGCACATGGGTGTCCAGTGGCATGATGAGCGTGCGGCGGTCGATACAGTCAGCCCACAAGCCTAAGTCCACTGGCGAGCCACTGCGTACCATCCACCGCAGGAACATGCACACCCGCTTGCAGGCCGACTGCGCATCCTGCGGCACAATTCCGCTCGCCCCTTCCTGCCCAAAGACCCGGCAGATGACTTCTATGGCCGCAAGGCCGTCACATGCATTGCTGCTGACATACTCTCCGAGCGAGCCGTACTCCAGCATTACGCGGTGGTAATCCTGCAGGAACTGGTGCATCTGCCCAACGGTATAGAGCCTGTAGAAACAGCGGCTGTCGCCTGCGGGCAGGTCATCGGCAAAGGCACCGCTGCGCACCCATGCGTCCACTTTGCCCTCAGCACGCTCAAGCAACCACTGTATCTTGGGCATAAACTGTTTGCGGCTGCCATAGCTGAGGCATGCAGCCAAAAACGCTGTCGCTTCCTGATTGGAGGCACCCGCCACCTGGTGCATAAACCACGACGGGTCGCCCTCGAGGAAGGCGACCGTCTCGTATTTGGCGGCATATTGCCGCAAGAGTTGCTTTGTTGTCTTGCTAATCATTTTTCTGCAGCATGGCCTCTACCTCTTCTTTGTGCTCGAAGAGCGTGCAGCCGCCGGTATGCTCCCATCCCAAGGCGCGGGCATCGCGTATGCGGCGGAAGAGAGGCGACTGCAAGGCACCGCGAAGGCCTGTCTGCATCACATTGCTGTCGGAGTAGGGGGAGAAGGGGCAAGGCTCGGCGGCTCCGTCGGGGCCTATGTGGAAGAATCCCCGTCCGGCAGCCAGACAGCCGCCCAGCGCCTTTTCGTCGCCGGGGAAGGAAAGCAGGATGATGCCCTCCACCTCGTTGCGCAACTGCTGGAGCCGCTGTTCCATCTCAGCAACGTGCTCGTCGGCAAAAGCCAGATGGGCAGTGGTCTCGTCAATGGGCACATATTCCACATAGAATACCAGCTTGCACCCCTTGTCGCGCAGTTGGCGCACATAGTCGATTTCGGTCACAGCGCGGTAGTTCTCGGTGGTGACCGTTATGCTTGCGCCATAAAAGAGCTTGGCCTCCTTCATTTTCTGCATGGATTGCTCCACCAGGTGATAGACACCCTGTCCCCGCCGGTTGTCGGTCTGCAGGGCATCGCCCTCAAGGCTGAAGACGGGTATCATGTTCATGTGCTGCTTGAAGAACTCCATATACGAGGCACCCACCATCGTGCCGTTGGTGAAGACGGGGAAAATCATGTTCTCGACCTGTGCAATCTGCTCCAGTAGGTCGCGGCGCGTGAGGGGCTCGCCACCCGCTATGAGGGCGAAATTCACCCCGAGGTCGGCGGCTTCGTCGAAGATGGTGCGCCATTGGTCGGGGGCAAGGGTCTGCCTGCGGGGCTGGTTGTCGGGGGCAGCAATGCCGTTTTTGCGGGCATAGCAGCCCTTGCACTGCAGGTTGCAGGTGGTGGCGATGCTGGCAATGAGGAACGGCGGCACTTCGATGCCGTCCTCTTTCGACAGCTGGGTGCGGCGTTGCGAAGAGGCGGAGAACTGCCGCTGCATGCGGTGGATGAAACGGGCTTGGCGCGGGTTGGACAGCACATTGAGGTAGGCCTTGGCCATGATGTTGTAGATGCTGTCGGTCATGTATTTGGCTAAATCCATGTGTGAGGGTTTTGTTTTTAAGTGTTGGGGGTTGATGCCTTGTGGCGTCACACTATCGCATGCCATTAATCAGCGTGTCGATGCCGTTCACCATACTATTTAGTTGATCGTTGCTCAGCGCGTCTCCATGCCAGTTCTGCGACATGCAGGCGGGTATGTCTTTGGCCTGTTCCTCCAAGTGTATGCCTTTCTTGGTGAGGCTCACCAGCGTCTGGCGTCCGTCGCTGATGCCGTGAGTGCGCACCAGCAGTCCCTCACGCTCCATGCGTTGCAGCATGGGCGTGAGGGTGTTGGTGTCGAGCATAAGGCGGCGACCGATGTCGCCCACCGTCTGGTTATCCTGTTCCCACAGCACCATCATCACCAGATATTGCGGGTAGGTAAGTCCCAACGGATCCAGCAGCGGGCGGTATGCCTGCGTGATAAGCCGTGTTACGGTGTAGAGCCTAAAGCACAGCTGGTTGCTTAATTTTAGCTGTTCGTGCATTACAACATTGCTTCGATGGCCTTCTCAATGTCTTTCGGCTCGGTGGTGGGGGCGAAACGCTCGATGCGCGTGCCGTCGCGGGATACGAGGAATTTAGTGAAATTCCATTTGATGTCGCTGTCTTTCTCCACCGACTTGCTCATCTTTGAGAAGATGGCGGCGGCAGCTTTGGCTTTCAGCCCCTTGAGTTCTTCCTTCGGAGCCTGCTCCTTGAGAAAGGTGAAAAGGGAATGCTCGTCCTTGCCGTTCACGTCAATCTTCTTCATGATCTGGAAGGTGACGCCGTAGTTAACGCGGCAGAACTCGGTGATTTCGCTGTCGGTGCCGGGGTCTTGGTTGGCAAACTGGTTGCAGGGGAATCCCAGCATCACCAATCCGCGGTCGGCATATTTCTCGTTGAGCTCCTCGAGACCGTCAAATTGAGGGGTGAAACCGCACTTGCTGGCGGTGTTGATAATCATCAGCACCTTGCCCTTGAAGTCGGCAAAGTCGATTTCCTTGCCATTGCTGGCGATTGCCTTGTAGTCGTATATCGTTGCCATAGCCGAAAGGTATTACATTTGACGCATGAGCCAGTTCTGCATACCGATTTTCTCGATGAGGTCGAGCTGTTCCTCGCTCCAGTAGAGGTCTTCCTCCTCGTCGGCGAGATAAGCCTTGGTAATGTCATAGGTGGTGGGGTCGCAAGCCAGAGAGGGCATCATCTGATAAAGAGCCTCCACGCCTTCGCGCTGGATGCGGAGATCCTCCTCGATGTAGGCCTTGGCGTCCTCAATCAGTTTGCACTCCTTGTTGAGCTTCACCTGGGGCACGCAGCCGAGGTCGAGCATACGGTTGGTATATTTCTCCACCCATTCCATCTCCTCGGTGTAGTGGTCGATGTACTTCTGTCCGAGTTTCTCAAAGCCCTGCGATTTGAATAGCAGACCCTGCATTTTGTGCACAAAAGCACCTTCCGTGAGTTCGTTCACAATCAACTGTGAAACCTGAAGTGTAGCGTTAAAATCCATAATTGTAATATTTTAAATGATTAATAATTTATATCGTTCACGATGCAAAGATACAAACTTTTTCTGACGGTTAAACAACAAAATGTTATTTTTATGATACTTTAACACTATATCGCACACGATATATCTTTGGTGCCTAAAGTAGGTCGAGACTCAAAAACCTTTGCTTTGGATGCTTTTCCGATTATCTCCAACCAGCAAATGGCGCCTTTCTAACTTCTCCCAACTGCCGTTCCTGGGAGCGAACTTAGAGCGAAGGCAGAGCGAACCCAGAGCGAAGGCACAAATTCTAAAAAAAGGACAATACAGGAATGACTGTAACAATGTAACGCGTTACAGCGCTACAGTTCAAAATACCCCACGGAATCAGGGGAAAGACATTCAACCAGAACGGGACGTTTGTCAACCTATTTCAAGGAAAGTCAGGTGGCTTTTCGGCGGAAGCGGGCGGTGATGTCGGTGAAGGTGCCGTCGGGTTGGCGTTTTAGCATGTGCTGGTTGCAGTGGGATGACTGCAGGGGGCCGAGGTGGGCGATGTAGGGGCCTACCTTGATGTAGTCGAACTGCTGCTTGTCGATGTAATGGGGTATGTATTGCCGACCGCTGTACCAGGCCACCTTGTGGCGGGGATAGCGTTGGTGGACGTAAGCGGCCAAGTCAGCCACCTCGTGGGGTGCAGCGTCGCCGCCCATGAAGCAGATGCAGGTGATGCTCTTGCCATGCTCCGCCATCAGACAGTCTATGGCATTGGCATCGAGAGGTCTGCCGGTGTCCGCCCACAGATAGGGGCTATGGCATCCCGGACACCTACAGGGACACCCCGTGATGTTGATGGCCAGAGAGGTCTCGTCAGGCACCTCTTGGAAGACAATATCCGAGTTGAGGTATTTAAGCATTGTGGTAATAGCGGCGGTGAGCCTCTTCCTGACGACCTTGCGAGAAATTGCTTATGCGCTTCAGGTAACCGATGATACGGGTCATGTAGTCCACATTCTTGCTGTGGCACACGGGACACTCTTTCAAGTAGCGTTTGTCGATATGGCCACAGTCGTTGCAGATGGTGTTCGGAACATTAAAGGTGAAATAGTTGCACCCCTCTGTAGCCGCCACACGGAGCAGTTGGCGGTACTGCTCTTTGGACAGATGCTCGTCCAGATTGAGGTGCAGGGCGCTGCCGCCGGTGAGGTGCTGGATATAGGGAGTGCCGTGCAGTTTGAACTTGTCGAGAATGGTGAGCGAATCGTCCTCGACGATGTAGAAATAGCTGTTGTAACAGTCGCGCGGCACAAAATAGCCGTCCTCCTTGTCCCATTTGGAGTGCTTGATGCCCACATTCTCGGCGGGTATCATCTCGCAGTTGAACATCAGCTCGTCGGTGCGGTACTGCTTGTTGTACTTCTCCACCACACCGAGCACCGACTGCACATACTCGCGATACTGGTCGTTGTCGTTGATGGGGATGCCGAGGAACTCGGCGCCTTCCACCAAGCCGTTGACACCGATGGTGAGATACTGGCGGTTGATGTTGATATAGCCGGCATCGAAGAGGGGCAGCATGCCGTGACTCTGCAGCTCCTTGAGGTTCTCGTTGTAGGCTATTTGCACCTTGTGGCAAAGGTCAACGATGTCGGAGAGGTATTTGATGTAGGGAATATTGTTGTTGACGGCATACTGGATGCAGCGGTTGAGGTTGACGGTGAGCACGCTCTTGGAGCCCGTCGATACACCGCCGGCACCGAGAGTATAGCTGAACTCGTTGTCGGTAATCTCGTTGCGCAGACGGCAGCAGGAGGAGAGCGAGTCGGCGTTGTCGCTCAGATAAGTGAAGAAGGAATGCCCTTCGGCGTACATCTCGGCGGTGAAGTCAGCCCACTCCTGGTCGCGGCATTCGCCGTTCTCAGTCAGCAGCGCCATCGTCTCGACGGGGAAGGTGAGCAGCGACTTGGTGCGCTCCTTGTTGAACCATTTCATAAACCGCTTCTGCAGCCAGGAGAGACCCTCCCAGTCGGGCTTGCTGCCGTCGGGGAAGACAAAATCGCCGAAAAGACTGTCGAAATAGTAGCGGTCGTAGTAGGAGATGTTCCAAAACACCGCTTGATAGTTGCGGGCGCCTGTGGGCTGGTTCAGAGTATAGACAATCTGCTCGAAGCAGTCGGTAATCATCTTGTCGATGGAGCGCTGCTTGACGGAAAGGTCAACCACCCGGTCGGGTTCTTTCCAGTACTCCCGGCCGTATTCCAGCCCGAGGAAATAGTTCAGATACATCAGGAACTCGGGTGTGGCGCAGGCGCCGCTCAGCATGCTGGAAACCATAAACACCATGTTGACAAAGCCGCCGCAGAAACTCTTGAGGTTGGTCGGGGCCTTGGAGTTGCCGCCGATGGAGGCGGTGCCGCCGATGAGCCAGGGATACATGGTGATGCTGGCGCAATAGTTGGCCAGCGAGGTCTCGTCGTTCTTGTAGATGAAATGGTGCGTGAGCAGGTCAAGATACTGTGTGGCCAGCTCCTTTCCATACATCTTTTTGATGCGGTCGGTGAGCAGACGGCGGTTGAGGCGAATAAAACCCGCCTTGGGCAGCTCGCCAATCAGCGTGGCGATGTTCTTGTGTTCCACATTGGCATTGGCGTCGTACTTGCTGCCTGTGGCGGCGTTGCCGGCCTTGCAGTAATCCACCAGGAAGTTGAGCTTCTCCAGCGTCTCGCGGTCCTCGGTGTGTTTCTGGCGGTAGAGCATGAACGACTTGGCCACGCGGTAGTGACCCTCTTTCATCAAGGCCACCTCCACCTGGTTCTGGATGTCCTCAACGGTGATGCCGTCGTGGATGTCAAGGTGCGTGATAATCTTGTTGAGAGTGGAGAGGTCAACCGGCTCTTCCACCGACTGGAATGCCTTGATGATGGCATTCATAATCTTGTCCAACGAGAAGCGCACCTGCTGGCCGTCGCGCTTGGTAATGCTAAAGGGAACTGTTTCCATGAGATGTATCTGTTATTGTGCTTACTGTTGTTTTTCAAAAAATAAGCGGTCGCTCAAGCGAGCGACCGCTCGGCATTAATGGTTGATAATGAGACTTTCTGTTTATTAGTGACGAACCACCAGTTTCTCCACGCCGTTGCCCATGCGCACCATATACACGCCGTCGGCCAAAGCTGCGGTGTTGAGGCTTATGGCGTTCACGCCAGCCTCCACGGGCATAGCCACAACCTTGCGGCCAGCCATATCATACACCACCACTTCGCTGCGGGTAGCCTGAGCCTCGAAGGTGAGGCGCACATTGCCGTTGGCGGGGTTGGGGTACATTCTCAGGGCAGTGGCTTCGGCATTGTGTATGACCAGCATTTCGTTCAGCACAGCCACACCGTCGAGGTCGAAGCCGGCACTGTGGGTGATGGTGGGGAAGGGGTCGTTGATGATGTGGCCGAAGGCATCGTAGGTGCCATACTGCGGGTCGATGCTGCCCACCACATCAATCACACGCACATGGGTGATATGGTTGATGTCGATATTGGCGCTGTCGCGCAGCTCGTCAAGGTCAAACGGAGTGCCGTAGCCCACACGATATTTGCCAGCCAGATTGTCGATGAAAGTGGGGTCAACTCTCTCGGTGATTTGCGTATGGGTCTGTGTCAGAGAGGTGGCCGGGAAACGGACAAAGTGCTCGCCGTCGGAGCTTACCTCCACAAAAGCCAACTCGAGGAAGTAGTCGTTGAAGGGATTCTCAAACACGGCAAAGTCATACCCGTCGCCGTTGGCAATGGGGTTGGCAAAGGTCAAGGTGGCCATACCGCCGTCGCCCAGGCTCACAACATCCAGCGTGCTGGTGGTGGCGGGGCCTACGGCATCCTCTGCTGCGCCGTAGCTGACAACAGCGGCTTCAGGGTCGGTCAGGTTGCTGGAGCCAAGCACCAGTGTGCAGCTGGTGGCCCAGCCTTTGATGCGCTCGTCGTCGAACTTCACAGCCGTGCAGCCTTCGGTACCCACAGCACCGCAGAAGGGTCCCACTTCGGGCTCCGGAGCGCTGACAGGATGGATGCGCTGGGGATAAACATAGGTGTAAATCCAGTCCCAGCCTTCGTAATAGAAGCTATCTACAGCCACACCGGCCACGGGGTCAGCCCAGCGGCTGAAGTCGCCGTCGTGCATCCACTGGCTCATGCCAGCCGAGCTGTAGCCATTGAGTGTGTGCTCCCACCAGCTGCCGGGAGTAACGCCCAGCGTGTCGCCGTTCTCCACAAAGAGAATATCGCTCACATAGCCCTCGTTGACATAGCTGAAACGGGAATCGGCAGCGGCGATGTCGTCCATCACGGTGCTCAGCATCACGCTGTCGTCGGCAAAGCGGTAGCCCCAAGCCAGAGCGCTATCGGCCCAGTTAACAACAAACACCAGCTCGTTGTCGCCCTCGCCAATCCAATACTCAATCTCGCTTGCGCTGATGCGGGCATCCACAGGAGCGGGCTCGCTGACAGGAGAGATAGTCTGCGGATAGACACGAGTGTACATCCAGTAGTTCCAGTTGGTGTCGTAGGTGCTGTCCACCACCACACCTGCAGTCGGGTCAGCCCAACGGCTGAAATCGCCGGCATTCAGCTGCTGGCTCAGTCCGCTCGACATGCTGCCATTGAGCATGTGCTCCCACCAGCTGCCTGCAGCCTTGCGCAGGGTGTCGCCGTTCTCGACAAAGAGGATGTCGTCGATGCCGAAGCTGCCGTTCACAAAGGTGATGCGGCTGTCGGCTTCGGCAATGTCGTGCATCACGTTCTGCAGATTGGTGCTGCGGGCGCTGAAGCGATAGCCCCAAGCCAGAGCGGTATCGGGCCAGTTGATAGCAAAGACAATCTCAAAGGGGCCTTCACCCACCCAGAAGGTGATGTCCTCGGGGGCAATGGTGGCATCAACAGGAGTTTCGTTTGGAGCGGGCACCGGAGTCGGAGTCTTCTCCCATGCATATTCCATGAAATAAGTGCCCATCGGGTCCCAGCCTGTGCCAACGCTCAGGTCGCCATACTTGAACACATCGCCGTCGTGCAACACAGTGGCGGCACCGCTGCCGGCGCTGACACCGTTTTTATTCGTCCACCAGAAGTTATAGCCCATCGGCGTGGAGGAGCCATCGACGAGGCCCAGCGTATCTCCATTCGAGAGAACAAAGTGGATATCGCCATTGAGGGAAGGAGAACCCACCGTCCAGAAACGGGGGTCGGCGGCGGCAATGCTATCTACCATAGTCTGCGCCGTCACAGAGCCGTTGAAGCGGTAACCCCAGGCAAAGGCCGTATCGGGGTCGCCCCAGTTGACAATCAGTACAGCACGGTTGCTGCCGTTGCCAACCCAATAAAGGATGTCGTTTGTGTCAATTGTGGCATCCACCGGGTCGGTATTGTTGGGATTGGTGGCTGCCGTCGCCGAAGTCAGCGAGAAATTACAGCTGCTGCTAATCTCCATCACGTCGCCGTTGGTCATATTCTGAAAGGGATAGGCCGAAGCCATAGAATTATTGACATTGTAGCACCAATAGCTGAAATCCGAACCCGACACCAGCGTACCGTCGTTGTACCACACACTATCAACAAAGCTGCCGTTAATCGTGTAGCCGAAACGTGTGTCGTAGGCCATGATGGTATCGAGCATATTCTGCGCCGTAGCGGTGCCGTTCCAACGCACACCCCAGGCCAATGCAAAGTTCGTGCCGCCGGAATTGTCGTCCCAACCGACTATAACCACAGCCTGATTGCTGCCCGTACCTGTCCAGAACTGGATGTTCGATGCAGGGAAAGTGATGGATTTGGCTCCGCCTTTGGCAGCATGACCGAACATCTCGTTGTTGCCCGACTGGGCCCACAGGCCTGCCGTAAGCAGCAGACCCAAAGCAAATGTAGTAATCTTTTTAATCATCATATAACTATTTTGTTGTTCTCTACAAAATAGCTTTCTACATGAAACAAGTGAAAAGGGATGCCAAGCGTAAGCGCACACGCCGTGCTATCAATTTTCAGCTCTTTCCTCGAAAGCCTTAAATCAACGACTTGGCAGGTCTTCTGACTCGCTCTCCGCCGCCCTGCCTTCCCATGCGGCTATGGCGCCGCACAGTGGCTTTGTATTGGGGGCTGCGGTTCCGATGAGCTCACAGCAGCGGGACTGTTCAGGACTTTCACCTGATTCCCTTTTCACGCCTCGGGGATTGCTCCCGTCGGCGACCAAATCGGATGCAAAATTACAAATATTATCCGACATGGCAAATAAAAATTTGCCATGCCGTCATATCTATCTAATCTTTAGTGTCTTTCTTTGCCTCTACACCACACAGTTCCTCCAAAAACTCCTTGCCGGCCTTGTAGCCATATTCAAAAAACTCGTCAATCTTGCCGAAATCCAGCTTGCCCAAATCTCCCACCTTGATGGCTATGCCATAGGTGCACAAATGCACGTGGTCCAGAGTGCAAAGGTTGGAATTCACCGCAAAAGCCCGCGAAGAAATGATGCTCGGGTCGTCGATGCGCTCCATGACTGTATCCCTCTGTATGTAAAGGCCGATGGTGACATTGCACCCCGCATCAATCAGCGGTTCGACAGGCAGGTTGTTGAATATATAGCCGTCAACATAATACACGCTGTCAATCATCACCGGTGCGAACACTCGAGGCACCGACGCCGACGCACTCACATACTCGCGCAGTTTGTCGCCCGTTGACACATACACTGGCTTCAGATGGTTCATGTCCGACACGCAGCAGTAGAACGGAATTTTCAGTGAGTCGAAACTGTTGTATGGGATATATTTAGCCATCATCTTGCGCAGGTGGGTGTAGTCGGCCATCCCGCCGTCGTGATGGAGATTGGGTTTGAAGATACGGGTCTTTCTCACCATACGTTCTTTCTTGACAATATCTACAATCTCGCGCGGCGAATAGCCCGCAGCATAGAACATGCCCACTATGGCACCCATCGAAGTGCCGCTGACGCGGTCCACCCGCACCCCGGCATCCTCCAAGGCCTGCAGAAAGCCCAGATGGGCATAGCCGAAAGCCGACCCGCCGCACAATGCCACACCGAGCTGCACGCCCTCGGCGTTCAACTTGGCCAAAGCAGGGCTGTAGTCCGGCTCAGTATCCCGCACTGAATTCTGATTCTGCGCCACGAGGGACATGCCCAGCACCATCGTCGCAACTAAAAGAAAAACACGTTTCATACTATCAAATCATATATTATTTCCGGCTGCAAAGATACGAAAAAAAATCGAATCACATACATTTGCATGTTTATATGTGCGAATAGTTACCTTAACTTTCAGATAAATGTACTCTCAGTACCTTTCCCCCTTGCATCAACCCTGCAGTCCCGTGCTGCATTTCCCTTCGTTCAAAGGAATCTCAATCGCACAACGAGTGAATAAAAGTATGGTAATCAATCTAAACTGTATATTTTAGTCTGCCACTTGAAGAGAATGCAGCGACGTACAAGCGTCGTCATTTATTCGCTCGTTATTCGATTCATATTCGATCGTTTTCCCTTTTCAGAAGGGAAAAATGAGGTAAACAGAATGCATATCAAGGGGAAAAGGAACGACGTTACAGGGAAGGCCGGTTGGTTAAACAAGAAGCACCGCCACGTGCCGGGTGAGCGACGTGGCGGTGTTTCTTGCTTTTTGCAACCGATTTTTATCGGACGACTATCTTTCGGGCTGGCAGGCCTTCGATATGCAGCAGATAGACCCCGGCGGCAGGCGTGCGAAGCGTCTCACTGGCGGTTGCCTTGACGGCAGAGGCTATGCGGCGCCCCATGATGTCGAACAGGCTGACGTTGCGTCCTTCTGCGCCCTGGACGATGATGTCACGCCCCTGTGTGAGGAGGGTTATTTCGGGGACAGAGAGGGTGTCTATGCCTACGAAAGGATCGCGGAAGACGGCTGTGAAGGAGGCATTATGCGTTACAATGATTGTGCGCTCGATGTCGGTGTTGCCGTCAACCCAACCGGCAAAAACCATGTCGGGGAAAGGCCGGGCCAACAGCGTGACCTCGGTGCCATAGGCATACTCGCCTCCGCCATAGACAACTCCCAGGTCGGGGTTGGAGGGATTGGCCGTAATGGTGAAGGTCTGGGGCGTGAAGATGGCCGTGTAGGTGGCGTTTCTGATAACCCGTATGCGGCGTGGGTTGTCGGTGGAACCGTCGTCCCATTGCCGGAAGACGACGTGGCTGTTGGGAGTGGCTGTGAGAATGGCCGTGTCGCCGCTATAGTATATTCCGGAGCCTGTCACGGAGCCCATGTTGTTGCTGGATTTCACGGTAATGGAATATTGTGCTTCGGGCTGGAATATGGCAACCAGTGCACTGTCGGAAGTGACGGTCAGGAAGCGCGGATTGGAGGTGACCCCGTCGCTCCATTGCTCAAAGTAGTGGTGTTCGGCGGGTATGGCCAGCATGGTGGCCTGGTCCATGTATTCAAAGATTCCGCCGCCTGAAACAGTGCCCATGAGGGTGTCGCAGCTGGAAACGGTTATCGTGTACACGTTAGAGCCAAAGAGGGCGGTGAATGTCGTGTCGCTGGTAATGGTGACCGGACGGGGGTTCTGGGTGTTGCCGTCGCTCCATGCAGTGAAATAGTAGCCATAGGCCGGCACGGCGGTGAGATATATCGAGGAGCCATAAGCCACGTTGCCTGAACCGGTCACATAGCCCTGGAGGGTGTCGGCGGCGGCAGCTGTGACAAGGTGAGAGTCGATTACGAAGATGGCAGTGAGCAGTGTGTCGGAAACAACCGTAAGACTGCGCGGATTCAGTGTAATGCCGTCGCTCCACTGCATGAAGTGGTGGTGAGGAGCGGGCAGGGCGGTAAGCGTTGCGGTGGAGAGGTAGTTGAAGCTGCCACCTCCCGTGACAATACCGGCCGATGTGGAGTTGGAGGCTCCGGTCACCAGATAGTTGTTGACTGCAAACTGGGCGGTATAGCCTGTGTTTTCGGTGACGACAACGGTGCGCGGATTGTCGGTGTTGCCGTCATTCCACTGCACAAAATGGTAGCCATAATATGGAGTGGCGGTGATGACAGCAGTTGTGTTGTAGTTGTAGATTCCGCTGCCGGTCACGGTGCCATAGGTGCTGTTTCCGCTGATTACGGTGAGGGTGTAGGTGTTGAAGTCGAATTGTGCGGTATAGGTGGCATTGGCAGTCATGGTGACAAGGCGGGGATTATCGGTGACGCTGTCCATCCATTGCACGAAGTGATAGCCATGATTGGGCATAGCGGTGATGTAGACGGGAGTGTTGTGTGGATAGGTGCCCCCGCCTAAAACGGTACCCATTGTGCTGTTGTTGCTCAAAGCGGTTAGGGTATAGGTGTTGAGAGCAAACTGGGCGGTGTAAGTGGCATTCGTTGTGACTGTGAGGATTCGTGGGTTATCGGTGTTTCCGTCGCTCCACTGCACGAAATGATAGCCGTAGGCTGCGGTGGCAGAAAGGGTGGCAGTGGCACCGTGGTTATAGGTGCCGCCTCCGAATACGCTGCCCATATTGGTGTCGTTGGAGACAACGGTGACGGTATAGGTATTCGGGATGAAGTAGGCAGTGAAGGCTGTGTCGCTGACCACCTGAAGCGTGCGGGGATTGACTGTTGAGCCGTCGCTCCATTGAACAAAGCGGTGTCCATAGTAGGCCGTTGCCGACAATTCGGCTGTGGCCAGGTAGGGGTAGGTGCCTCCGCCGGTGACCATGCCCATGGAGGCGTTGTTGCTGGTGGCCGTAACTGTATAGACATTAACAGCAAAGTTGGCTGAGAACACAGAGTCCTGGGACACGATTACCGTGCGCGGGTTTGTGGACACGCCGTCGTTCCATGCTGTGAAATGGTGGCCTGTGAAAGGAGTGGCCGAGATGATAGCGGGGTTTTGATAGTAATAGGTGCCGCCACCGCTGACTGTGCCCATGGTGGGGTTGTTGTTGATGACGGTGATGGTGGAATAGTTAGAGAGGAAAATGGCAGTGAAGACCGAATCCTGGATGGCATTCAGGTATCGCGGGTTATCGGTGTTTCCGTCGCTCCAGCATTGGAAATGGTAGTTGGCGAAAGCTGTTGCAGTCAGAACCACAGGTGCATTGTAGCTATAGAGACCGGAACCCGTGACTATTCCACGGGTGGAGTCGTTGCAGGTGACAGTGATGTATGAGTTGTCGGGCGCGAAAATGGCTGTAAATGCACTGTCGGATGTCATTAGCAGGGTTCGTGGATTGGAGCTGTTGCCATCGTTCCAGCGAATAAAATGGTAGTCGGTGTTGGCATATGCCTGTATGCGGGCTATGGGACTGCTGCAGGTGGGCAGCTGTGTGACGGAGGCAGAACCCATGAGACTGTTGTTCACGGATAGCGTAATCCGATAGGGAGAGCCCTCGGTGAGATTGCCAAAGTCGCTCCAGTGGTCTGCCATGTAATAGGAGAGAACCGCGCCACAGGGTACGCGCAAAATGGTTGATGCGGTGGCAGAGGCAAAGGTGCTGTCGTAGATGACTGGAGGTTGACTGCCAAGCATTTCGATAAGTGATAGGGGAGTGGTATTGGCAAATGCGTTGTTGCCGATGCTTGTTATGGCTGCGGGGAACGATAGTTGTCCGCCCAACTGTGCACAGCCTTGGAAAGCTCCGGTGCCAATGGTTGAGAGAGCATTGGGGAACGTTGGAGCCGCAAGCCGTATGCAACCTGAGAAGGCATGGTTGCCAATGGTGGCAACAGATGACCCCAGAGCTATCGACGCGAGACGGATGCATCCCTGGAATGCTGAATCGGCAATGGCAGGGGTGTTGTTCCCTACGGAGACCTGGTACAGCCTGTCGCAGTTCATGAATGCCCCGGCGGGAATGGCGGCCGGGGATAGCCCCGTGTTGAGGAAAAGGATGCTGTCGCAATCCCTGAAAGCTTCGGTTCCCACAGAAAGGAGTGTGGCAGGGAAGGACAGGTATGCGCCGATGCTGGTACAACCATGGAAGGCGTGACTGCCGATGGATTGCAGGGAATCGGGAAGAGAAATTGTGGACGAGATGCTGCCACAACCAAAGAATGCATAAGAGGGTATGTGCTGCACGGCATCGCCAATTATCAGTGTGGATAGTTGGGTGAAAGGCCGGAACCCGTGGACGGTGTCGGCACCGGAGAATGACAAATCAGAGCAGTTGCGGGCATTGTAATGCAGTGTGTGTACCCCGCTGCAGCCAGAGAATGTGTTGATTCCGATAGTTGATACATTCGTCCCAAGGGTAACCTCGGCGAGACTTGCGGCACCCACAAAGGTGTAGGGGTTGAGCGTTTGCACGCTGTCGCCAATGACAAGTTCCTGAAGCGAGGCTACGGGCAAGGAGGTGCGGTAACCGCCAGTGGTCATGTAGTTGCAAATGGCATTTCGGGCATTGTAGTGGATGTAGTGAACATTGTTGCATCCGGCAAATACATTGTGCACAATCTGTGTGAGTGAGGTGCCGATTATGAGCGTATCGAGCGATGTGCAGTTGCAGAACGCCCAGTTGCCCATGGTGAGGACTGAATTGGGAATGGTGAGAGACTGGAGACTGCTGCATCCCTCAAAAGCCACGTTGCCGATGGAAGTCACAGAGGAACCTATTTGCACCGTCAGCAGACCGCTACAGCTTTGAAAAGCACCCACACCGATAGAGAGTACTGAGGCAGGGATAGTAATTGACGAGAGACCGCTGCAAGATTCGAAAGCCCGGTCCTCAATGGCTGTGACAGAGGTGGGAATGGTGACCGATGTCAGCTGATTGCAGGAATGGAAGGCGTTGCTGCCGATAGAGACAACCCGATAGGCTGTGCCGCCATGATAGACAATAGAGGGAATCTGAAGTGCTCCGGTGGGCTTGGTATAGCCTTGGTAGTAAGAGCTGCCGGAGTTGTTCGGATAGGTTACCGCCACGGTGGAGTCGGACAGGATGTTGTAATATAAGGTGTGTCCTGTGCTACAGGTGGCAGAGAAGCTATAGGCATAGGCAGTATACTGGGTTGCAGTAAGAAAACACAGGAGTATGAGTTTCAGTATTGCTTTGTTCTTCATCATAGGAATTTCCTCTTTTATCTCGTTATAACGTGGTTTAAGTAAGCAGTATTTACCCCATTACAATTAATGAGTTACAAATACCGATTGTTCACCATATACGGTACCTATGGCATTGGTGGCATAGGCACGATAGTAGTAGGTAGTGCCCGGGGTAAGACCAGACAGATAGCTGACAAAGGTGCCTGTTCCGGCGCCATCGGTAGTATGCATGTCTGTGACTTGAGGATAGGGTGAGGTGCTGAAGCATACGCCTCTTTGCGTAACGGTGAAGCCGCCATCGTTGCTGACCCGACCGCCAGCAGTGGCAGTTGTGGTGGTGATGTTGGTGACTGTAGTCGTGGAGACAGTGGGTAACCCGTCGAGTGTGGTGAAGATAATCTGTTCGCCATAGGCAACGCCCATGCTGTTCCCCGCATAAGCCCGTACGTAGTAGGAGGTGCCGGGTTGGAGGTTGGTCAGTGTGCAATTATAATTGCCCGAACCATAGCCTTCGAGGGTATGGGTATTGTTGATGTCAGGGTCTGGCATGGTGCTCCAGCAAACACCGCGATATGTATCGGGGAACATATCGTTGCCATTGACATTCGCAGCGCAAACTGCAGTAGTGGATGTGATATTGTAAACACCGTTGGTGGTGACTTCAGGCAGACCACTAAGAGTTGAGAATTCAATCTGGTCGCCATAGCTTAATCCCAAGCCATTGCGGGCGAATGCCCTGACATAGTATGTGGTGTTGGGCTTCAGGCTGAGTATGGCATCGAAGGTCTTATTCGCAGTTTCCACGACAACTTTGTTATCTTCCACTGTGGGATATTGTACCTCTGCATAAACAAAACCGCGCTCGGTAATTGCAGAATGCCCGTCTTCCAAGATTTCCCCATAGCAGTGAGCCGAGTTGATAGTGATGTCGGTGACATTGTCGGTGTAAATGATTGGCTCAGAAGGGCCTTCAATTACTATAGAGCCTAAGTCGTAGTTTTGCAAGCCCAAAGGCATTCCGTCAAGCTTGATATCGAGGGTTTGGTATAAAGAGTCTGGCAGGACAGAGAGGTAGCAGCCGCGGTGCAGTTGTTCCAGACTGATGTTGATGGAGAAGGATCCGTCATCCTGTGTATATACCTTTTCTTCTATTTTTTTCCCGTCAGTGGATGCAATCATTATTCCGGGAATGGGCTGCATGGTTTGCTGGTCATAAACTATGCCGTAGCAGCGGGTGGTTACATATATTCCTTCATCCTCGAGATTTTTAATGCAAGAGGTGAATAGCGATGTGAACATCAGCACTGCAGGGAAGAGAATCAAGAGAAAACGTCGCATGGCATTAAAATCTTAAAGTTATACCTACAGAGGGAGAAACATAATATGGGGTGGTAATAAAGGAGGGCTGAAAAGTCAGGTCGTAGCTGCTTTTGGGTTGTACCCTGTAGGCACGGATTAGATTGACAATATACAGAGCACCCGCCATTCCCCATGTGAGATAGGAGACTGTCTGAGCGGTTGAATACTTGCGGCTTGCCTCATAATAGTCGTTAGCATTGGCAGTAGGGGTCATAATCTTTAATTGGTTCTGTGCTATATTGTAACATGCTATTCCCCCTCCGACCAGAGCACCTTCGCCCAACAAGGTGAAGAGTCCTTCGGTAAAATGGTCTTTGCCCATTTGACCCAGGCCTGGCAATACGGCTGATTTGATTACTGCAACCCAGTTGGCTGTGCCACTGTTCATGCCAACACGATCCCATACCGGTTCCACATTACTCATGGCAGCCACTTGGCACAAGACATAGACCCAGTAGGTCCCTTCTTTAAGCTGGGTAGAGTATACTCCTACCCGGTTCACCGGAATGTCATATTGTTGGGATATGGTTTTATAATCTGTACCCGAGACAAGGGCAGTTTTTACTTTCTGGGAATCGAAGGGCTGTCCCAAACGGTTGGCAGTGCTTTGGAATACCCTGACCATGGCATGTGCCAAAGCCTCTTCGATGGTTGCACCCTCACCTGATTCGCGCACATATATGTATGTCTCATTGCCCGGCTTGGGGAGCTCTCTCATCCACGAAGGCTCCCTTTTTGCCTGACAGCAGAGGGTTGTTGTCAACAGGAACAGTAGTAATATATATGACTTAACTTTCACGATAGTATAAAATAATTAAAAAATATTTTTTTATTCTTTAACCAGAACGTCTTCGGATACAAGGTGGTATCGGCGGCCACAGGAGCACTGAAGAGTGTCGTCGAGACGGTGACCACACTCGCACACCCATCCAATACGACGAGCAGGGACTCCTGCCATCAATGCATAATCCGGGACGTTGTGCGTCACTACAGCTCCTGCGGCAATGAGTGCACTACGTCCGACATCATGTCCACACACAATGGTGCTATTGGCTCCGAGAGAGGCACCTTCTTTGACAACGGTCTTGGCGTATACTCCATGGGCAGGGAAGTGTGAACGCGGAGTGGTGACATTGGTGAATACACAACTGGGGCCACAGAATACATTATCCTCTATCTCCACGCCTTCATATACCGATACATTGTTCTGGATTCGGACTCCATTGCCTACCTTGACATTATTGCCAATGTTTACATTCTGCCCCAACGAGCAATGGGAACCTATCTGGGCTCCACGCTGGACATGGCAGAAATGCCATATTTTGGTATCGTCGCCAATAATAACATCATCGTCGATGTAACTGCTTTCATGTATAAACGGTTTGCTCATTGGATTTCTATTTTATGGTTTATAATATATTACAATGCACCCAGGTTGCGCAAACAGACTGTAAGGCTGTCTGTCCAGTAGGGCACATTAAGTCCAAATGTCTTTTTGAATTTAGTCTTGTCCAGCACGGAATAGCTTGGACGGACTACGGGACTGGGATATTCGCTACTATGACACGGCATAATGATACAGTCTTTGTGTCCAGACTGCCGGGCAATCTCTTTGGTGAAATCATACCAGCTGCATACGCCTTCATTGCTGAAATGATATAAACCCTCATTACCTGACACAAGGTCTTTCTCAATAATTGAACATACTGCCTGAGCAAGGTCGCCTGCATAAGTCGGGGTTCCAACCTGGTCAAAGACGACATTTAATGACGGCTTTGTTTTTGTCAGCTCCAGCATTGTTTTGCAGAAGTTTTTACCATATTCACTGTACAACCATGATGTACGGATAATTATATGGCGACATCCTGATGCGAGGATAACCTGTTCTCCAGACAACTTTGTACGCCCATAGGCACCCGTGGGATTAACGGGCTCCTCTTCTGTGCATGGGGTATTATTTCTATTTCCTCCAAACACATAGTCTGTTGAGAAATGAACTAATAGACCTCCCACTTGCGCCATTGTGTCAGCGAGATACCCTACTGCCACATGGTTAATCTTATCGGCCAGCTCTTCTTCCGACTCTGCCTTGTCGACATTGACGTATGCAGCACAGTTGATAATAGCGTCAATCTTGTTTTTGCTCACGAAACACTGAACAGCAGCGAGGTCTGTAATGTCCAATTCTTCCACGTCGGTAAAATGGAATGTGTGCACAGAATCTGCACTGCACCGTCTAACATGGCGACCCAGTTGACCATTGGCTCCTGTTACTAATATATTCATAATGGCTATTCTCTAATAGTTGAAAGGAGATTCGAATTCGCGCAACAATGGATGGTGCATGTCTTTTTCGGAAAGTAAAACCTGATTCATTGGGATATTCCAGTCTATCGCAAGATCGGGATCATTCCATGCTATGGCACCTTCACTTTGAGGTGCATAGAACGCATCACATTTGTATTGAAAAATCGCTTCTTCACTTAGGACGGAGAATCCATGGGCAAAACCTTTGGCCATGAAGAATTGGCGGTGGTTCTCTTCCGATAGTTCAACTGCTACGTGCTTCCCAAAAGTGGGAGACCCCTTGCGGATGTCAACCGCCACATCAAGCACTTTTCCCTTCACTACCCGCACCAGCTTGCTTTGGGCATATGGTGGACATTGGAAATGCAGCCCTCGCAACACCCCGTAATGCGACATTGATTCGTTGTCTTGAACGAATGTAATCTGCAATCCGGTTTTTTCAGCAAACTCGCAGGCATTGAAACTTTCGAAGAAATAGCCTCGTTTGTCACCAAAAACACGGGGTTCAATGATAAGGACGCCTTCTATGGGGGTTTTAATGACTTCCATCTTGTGCTTTAATCTTTAATCAAATTCAATAAATATTGGCCATATTGATTCTTTGACATTGGCTGGGCAATGCGTCTTAGTTCATCAGCGGTAATCCAACCTTTCTCATACGCAATGCTCTCAAGACAGGCCACTTTCAATCCCTGACGTTTCTCAATCACTTCAATGAATGTAGATGCCTCAGATAAAGAATCATGTGTACCAGTGTCAAGCCAAGCAAAGCCTCTGCCCAATAATTGTACTTTTAGTTCGCCATCTTCGAGAAAACGCTGATTGACAGATGTTATTTCAAGCTCTCCACGAGCAGAGGGTTTGATGCCCTTTGCCACAGAGACCACCTTGTTGGGATAGAAATACAATCCTACTACTGCATAATTTGACTTGGGCTCTTTGGGCTTTTCCTCGATAGACAGGACATTACCCTCATTGTCAAATTCGGCAACACCATAACGCTCTGGGTCGGCAACCCAGTATCCGAAAACTGTGGCCTTTTGATCCTGTTCAGCCGAGGCAACAGCCTCACGCAGCATTTTTCCAAAGCCGTTTCCTTGGAATATATTGTCGCCAAGTACTAAACAGACCGAGTCGTTTCCTATAAATTCCTCGCCAATAAGAAATGCCTGTGCCAAACCGTCCGGTGAGGGTTGCTCGGCATACGAGAAGTGTACACCATAGTCTGACCCGTCACCCAACAGACGTTGGAAACCAGGCAAATCATGTGGCGTAGATATGATTAAGATATCACGAATGCCCGCCAACATCAAAGCAGATATTGGATAATACACCATCGGTTTATCATAGATGGGCAACAGCTGTTTACTTACCCCTTTTGTAATGGGATACAGGCGGGTACCAGACCCGCCTGCTAATACAATTCCCTTCATATATTAAGAATGTTTATATGAATCATTAATTATTATTAGTCTTTCTTCTTTTTATTGTCGGAATCTCCTCCATCGCCATAACCATAGCCATAACCATAGCCGTAACCATAGCCGTAGCCATAGCCGTAGCCATAGCCGTAACCATAGCCGTAACCATAGCCATAACCATAGCCACCATAACGACGTTTGATTACAGGCACGTCAGTCATGATGATAGCCATGTTTTTAAATTTGCTCTTATCGCACAATTCCTGGATGAAGGGGAATGAACTCTTATTCAGGTAGCCGACACGCATTATATAAGTGGTAAGGTCTGCGCAATGGTTGATTATTGATGCATCGGCGACAATCTGAGCCGGTGTGGAGTCAAGAATGATATAATCATAATGCTCTCGCAAATATGCAACCAGATTCTCCATCTTATTATCAAGAAGAAGCTGTGTGGCATTAGGGGGAGTCTTCTCACAGACGATATAATCGAGGTTGGGAGAGGTTTCACTATGCATTATTATCTTAGTGAAATCATCCTCTTTGCCTAACATATAATGAATTAAGCCAGTGCGGTTATGACGGTCAATTGTCTTGGAAAGGCTTCTCTTTCGCAGGTCGCAGTCCAGCAAGATTGTTTTCTTTCCTAGATATGCCAATGATAACGCAAGGTTAAGGGCTACAAATGATTTACCCTCACCAGGGATAGTGGAAACGGTCTGGATAACCTTCTGCCCCTCCTTCAAGAAGAATGGGATATTTGAATGCAATATTCGGAACGCTTCTGTGACCACGTCAGTGCCATTGGCTGTCACGATAATCTCATCATTTGCACGGCCTTCAGGTTTCTGGGGTATCTCTCCCATAACAGGAATAGTCAGGGCTTTTTCGATTTCCATCTTCGAGCGTACCTTCACATTAAAGAAGTTCATGCCAAACATAATCAGTGCAGGCAGTGCAACTCCGCAGATCAAACCTACAAGGATATGCATTGACAGGTGAGGACCCATATTGGAGCGTATGGCAGGTTCCACCACTTTTGCATTGTCGGCTGTGACTGCAAGATTCATTGCATTCTCTTCACGTTTACTCAGCAAGTACAGATACAACTCTTCCTTGATTTTCTGTTGACGGGTAACTTCATTAACAGCTTTCGTCTGTGTGGGCATAGCCGAAATCTGTCCTCTTGTACGCATCTCCTGAGCCCTTGCACTCTGTAATCGTATATTAACAGAATTAATCAAATTGTCGATAGCAGCTAAAATGGCATTACGGTTCGATTCCATCTGCTGCAGCAAGTTACGTACTCCGGGGTTGTTGCGTCCTGCAGTGTTGAGGAGTTTCTTGTATTGAAGCAACTGGTTGTTATACTGGTTTATCTGGTTCTGGACACCAGCATTGGATATACCCACATTGCCAGGAAGCAGCTCTTCTTTGTTTGCAGGATCGTTCATGTACGATTTGATAGAACGAATATTTGAAAGTTCAGCTTCCAAATCAACCACCTCGTCTGTATAACGGGTTCCTGTTTGAAGCAGCATGCCTGAAGCACTTGAGAAATCTGTCAGACCGGAGCTTTTCTTTATTTGCTCAACCTGAGAGTCCACATCGGTAAGCTCACCTGAAATAAGTGCGATACGATCCGACACAAACTGTTCAGTCTTCTCTGCTATTAGTTTCTTGTCGTTGATGGCTTCCGCATTGTACACAACAACCATAACATCGGCAACTTCTTTTGCTCTTTGCTCATTATTATCTGAATATGTAATGGCAAGAACCGAGGCATTTTTATTAACACGATTTACAGACAGCCTCCGTACCATCTGATATGCTTTTGTTAGCACCGGGCATTCAGCCAAAACATATGTGACGTTGATGTTCTTGTTGGAGAAGTATTGTGTCTTGTCCACAGAGAATGTAACGTAATTGTTAACCTCTACCTTTTCAGTGTATTTTGCAACGCCTTTCTTCTTGGAAACACCACCACTGGCAGAGTTGACATTGTATTGGTATCGGTTCATGTCCAATGGTGTCACACTGACATTAAGACTGGCTTCCTTTACATCCGTGTTGTGCAATGTCACCTCCATGTCCAATGGACGGTCATGGTAGTATGAAATCTTTGTGAAAAGACCTGTGCGGTCGCACGTCTTATTCAGATTCAGTTGCTCCACTACATTAACCATCAATGGCGATGACTTGATGATGAAAATCTCGTCATCCAACGAGCGTGAGCCAAAATCGTCACCTGCATTACTTAAAATGGCATCTACATTACGATAAGTGGCTCGCCGGTCGCTCTCGTCGCGAATCATGATTCTGGATGTATACTCAAAGTCCTTGGGTTTGGTTTTGAAAACTATACCAGCTATCACAAGACAGACAAACAGTGATATGGCAAACCAATACCAATTGTTAATGACTAAGAATACAATATCTTTCAAAGAAATTGAACTTTCGGCTTCCTGCTGATGTGCATTCTGCTGATTCTGTGTGTTACTTATTTGTTGCTGATTTTCCATACTCTTCTTATTTGAAATTGAAAAAGTAACTTAAATGCAATCCAATATGGTGGGTAACTATTGCAGATAACGTTTAGACAAGATATAGTAGTAGAACATCGACGAGAGAACCGATACAATTGACACCGCACTTGAGATATATGTCATAATCATTGGGTCTCTTTCTGCATTCTTCTTCTTTCTCATGTTCGGCTCCACATAGATTACGTCATTCTGATGTAAATAGTAATATGGGGAATCGAATACAGTCTTCGAGGAAAGGTCAATCTCACCAATTGTGCGAAGCCCATTCTCTTCACGAATGATTGTGACATTATGACGTTGACCATATATGGTAAGGTCTCCAACCATACTCAGTGCTTCGAAGATTGTCAAACGTTCACCTGCGACAACCAGCTGTCCGGGACGAACCACATCGCCCAACACACACACTTTGAAATTCATCAATTTGACTGTCACAACAGGGTCTATGATATGTCCTTCCGATACCAGTCTGCTCTCAATCAATGCAGCCAATTCGTTATGGGTTAAACCCACGACATGGATTTTACCCAAAACAGGGAAAATGATATCGCCATCATGATTAACAAGATATCCTGTCACTGCGGAACTTCCCGGATTCATCACAGTGCCGTTGAAGATGGCTATCTTGTTTGTTTCCTGGTTGAATTGAATGGTTGACTCTGGGGTCTCGCTCTCTACGTATATCCCAAGCAAGTCATTGGCTTGGATACCGCCAGAGAATTGCCCCTTTAGTGCAAATGCTGAGTCGCGTTGCGCATCATGCACATAAGCCAGCTCAGCAGTGGGGCCACATGAGACAATCAATAGTGAAAAAAACACTAATCCTAAAGACAATTTACATATTTTCATATACAAGTTATTTTTTTGTCATTATTAAGTATCAATACATTAAAAAGCGCTTCTTTAATAAAGGCACTTTGTTCATGATTTGCAAAGATACTATTTTTTTTTGTTTCTGAACACTTTTAAATAAAAATAATTATTTTCTTTGTATTTTAGTATAGAAGTCTTGCTCATATACAGTTTATGTGGTTGTCTTCATCCCTTCCCCGAACATCCCTGTCAAGACGAGAATGACTCCCCCAATCGGGTAAGCCTCCGATACTCTTTTTGCACGACAGAACCGACCATCTGCGAAAAGGACGAGGTGTGCAATTTTTTTCTACAAAGTAAAAAAAAAACTGTAATTTTGCATTCTAAACGTTTTACTACAATGCAAGCCTTTATTCTTGCCGCTGGACTCGGTACTCGACTACAACCGTTGACCAATCATT
>JAEEGI010005616.1_pt1 | contig 28825 bp, 27 predicted proteins | sample 8958751 | NCBI WGS metagenome assembly JAEEGI01 (sample SAMN16246545, study PRJNA631951) | gut metagenome | biome: gut microbiome; feature: rumen; material: KS-attached | host: Bos | place: Iran: Karaj | collected 2018-10 | reverse complement strand
CCGGTTCTTACAAACATATTTTCTTTGCCGATGAATATGTTCTCTGCCACAGAGACTCTCTCGAATGTGCCCTTTTCCTGCAGGATCATACACACACCCTGTTTGCTGGCTTCAATGGGGTTCTTTGGGTTAAACACTTTGCCTTCATAAAACACTTTGCCTTCATCAGCGCTTCTCATGCAGGCTATAATAGAACCGAGAGTGGATTTTCCGGAACCATTCTCTCCTATAAGACCGTGGATCTGCCCGTGGCTCAGCTCGAAATGTACATCTTTCAGTGCACGTGTAACACCAAAGCTTTTGCTCATATGCTCAACTTTGATCAGAAGTTCATTTTCAGCCACTTCACTTCTCTCCTTATCCCTTTTTCTGAAAAGTTTTGCGGCAGGGTTTAAGCGCCCTGCCGCAATGAATTACGGTATGATTTCTTACTTCTGGAAGTAAGGAGACATAGTCAGTGGATCATAGTTACCTATGATCTCCTGAAACTCGGCAGCAGTAAGCCCGGTATTCTTCCAAGCTAGCATAGAATCTATCGTCTCATCGCTGAAGAATATAAATGCGGGATCCATGTACATGGGCATCATCGACAAAGCATCCTCGACAGTGTTATGAACTGCAGGTGTCATTTTCGTGTAAGAACACGTCTTGCCTTCGTCTGTCAGTTTGAAACCCTGAACAGCATTAAGGGTTTTAATGAAAGCGATCATAGGATCTGAGAACGTAGAATATCTGCCGGTACCTGTAATGTACCACTCCATTATGCCGGAGCCAAACGCTTCTTGCGGATTGTTAGCACCGTCAACACAGTTGTATTTTACATTAAGTCCGGATTCCTTGACCTTGGCTATACCGGCATCAGCTCCACCAATAGCGAAGGAAGCTGCCTGGAATATCATGTCAAGATCGGGGTTTACTGTCAGCATGGAAGCTACGTCGTCACCAATCTCAGATGCCTGTGTCTGTCCTCTGGCCTGAGCAACAAACTCTGAACCGAAAGTGTCTATAAAGCCCTGCTCACGGAGATCACCGGAGGTGTTGCCTACAGGAGTGGAAATGAGGCCTATCTTCGTGTATCCGGCATCCTTCGCCATCTGACCGGCCATGCAGCCTACTTCATACTCGTCCTCGAAAACGTTGCCACAGAAATACTCGGAAGCCTCGCACATAGCCTTAACGCTTTCGTCATTAATGTTCCTCATGGAGATGGTCCAGTAGACCTGCGCTTCCTGGCACTTCAGACAGATAGTAGGCAATACGGAGTCTGCCGGAGGAGTGATCACAATGCCGTCAACACCAGCAGCAATCGACTGCTCAACAAAAGAAATGCATGCGTCGGGATCGGAACCAACAGCCATGCTGCCGGCATAAACAACCTTTCCGTTTGCCTTCGCTGCAATGGTATCCATTGTCTTGGTTACGATTTCAAGCATGGGCATACCGACATTCGGGAAGCCAAATGCAATGGTGAACTCCCTGGGTTCAAAGTCAGACGTTGCCAAGGCGCTGGTCGGGTATCCGGCAAAAACAGCCAGAACGAGAACGATTGCCAACACGGTTGCTAAAAACTTTTTCATGTTTTCCTCCTTTAGTGTTATATAGTTGTTTTAGTGGAACACTTCTAATATAGCATTATAAAACAGCATGAATGATGATGCAATCTGCTATTCTTTCTGTTTTGTGTACAATTGTTATATTTCGCAATCTTCCATGGGTTTAAGGCGATCCTGCTGCTTGCGGATGTTTCTGCATGAAAATAAAATATATTACAAAATATCGGTATTTTACCGTTGATTTTATTATTGCTTTTCTCTATCATATTTAATAGATAATTATCCCAAATCCAATATAGAAAGGACGATGTTCATGAACAGAAAACGACCGACTGCAGAGCCTGAAATACAGTACCGGCCTGAAGTGCGCTGGTGGCTTGCGCAAGGATTCCACACCGACCAAAGCCTGGAGGCGGCGGTGGAAAGCCTGCATCGCATGGGTTTCTCCGCCTGCGAAGTACTGACACTCACGGAATTTACCATAGACAGACAGCTTTACGGCTGGGGCAGCGAAGAATACAACCACGATATGCTTACCATTGCCAAAAAAGCTACAGAGCTGGGCATGGGTTTTTCATTCACGTCAGGGCCCAACTGGCAGTCTTCGATCCCCGGCATGGATATTAATGACGAAGCGGCCGGACAGGAGCTGAATTTCACAAACGTTAACGTCAAAGGCGGAGAGATCTTCGACGGCGAGCTGAAGCCATATGACAAAATAGTGTTTGCAAACCACAAAATGGATGAGTTCCATGAGCGCATTTTTGCCAACATCAAAATGGGCCCCAACACATCTGTGCTGCCTCAGGAGAGCGATCTGGTTCACAGGTTTGTGGCGGCGGTTGCGGTAAAATTCCAGAATGCAGAAGAGATGGATAAACTGGACTTAAACAGCTACCGTGACATATTGCCCGTGGGGCCAGTCGGCCCTCCGGGTAAAAAGGACGTATACGACACTTTGTATTTTGCGGGCAACAGAGGGGAAGACATCACCGATCTCGTTGAAGAGAGAGACGGTAAATATTACCTCAGGTGGCAGGCTCCTAAAGACGGAAATTATGCCGTGATAATTTTCTGGAGACACGGCACTGCCCAGATAGCAGAAGCTGCTTATGCTCCTGCAGTCGTAGTCAGCCATATTGAAGAGCGTGGCCCGAAAGCTATGATGGAATACTGGAACGAGCATATTTTCACGCCAGAGATGCGGGACATCATCAAAAAGAACGGAAACGTGGATTTCTTCCAGGATTCGCTGGAAATAAACACGCTCATGAGCTCCAATCTTTATTGGTGCGAGGATTTCCCAGAGCAGTTCAGGCAGCGCAGAGGCTATGATGTCATTCCGTATTTACCGACTCTGATTGAGTGGAACCATCGCTCTATGGGATTGCCGGATACAAGTGACGACGACCCGCCGAGATTTGCATTTGCAGGAGATCCGGGACTTTACAGAAGAGTGCTCGACGACCTCCATCTGACACAGACAGAGCTTTACGGTGAAAGATACCTGAAACCCCTCAAAGAGTGGCTGAACAGTGTCGGGATAAGGCTCAGAGCCCAGGCTGCTTATGGTTCACGCTCCGTATCGTTTGAAATGTCTCTGCCGGCTCAGTACCTGGATATTCAGGAGACAGAGACGTTCGAGATGGAGGACGTAATAGACTATTACAGAGTTCATGCAGGTGCGGTACACTTAAACCGGTTCAAACTCTTCTCCGCTGAGACAGGCGCTATTGGAGGCGCTGCATATACGGTCTCCCTAAAGGAATATATGAAAAAGATACACAGGCTCTATGCCGGTGGTGTGAATAGGGTGATCATGCACGGTTATGCCACAGTCAGCGGTCCTGAAAACAATGTGCAGTGGCCGGGCTATGACGGTATAGGCTTCATTTTCACTGATAGATGGGGAGAACGTAATCCGTACGGCTTTGCGATCAGGCATTTTACTTCCTATCTTGGGCGTCTGCAGCAAGCTCTCCGCGCCGGCACCGCAAAGGTGGACGTGGGCATTATCAACTATATGTTCAGAAGTCCCGACTCCAAAGTCGTGAATCAGTATTCTTCCAAGACTCAGGAAGAGATGCTCTTTTGGAAGGACGAGGGCAAACTGGCTCTGGCCGGCTATACTTACGAATTCTTTGCACCGCAGTACCTGGAGCATTTTGAATCCGATGGGGTGACGTTCGACAGCGGCATGACAGATTACAAAGCTTTGGTTGTTTGGCAGGATATCTTCCCGGAGACATCCAAAAAGTTTCTCGAAAGCTTTGCATTTCGGGGTATGCCCATAGTCGTCGTCGGGGACGGAAAAATGCACTGCGAAGCCATCTTGGGGCTTCCAAACGTAAAATACTGTTCTGACCCGAAGGATGTTTCCTCTGCTCTAAAAGAGCTGAAGATAGCACCAAGAGTCGATTTTTGTGAGCCAAAACCATTTTACACTGTCTGGAAAGAAACGGAGGAGGGTTCGAACCTTTACGTCATGAACGCCGGACCAGCTGATGACGAGCTTACGCTGAACATCGATGGACTATGGGACGTGAGTAAGCTGGATTGCTGGACAGGAATAGAAAGTGACTATAGTTCTAAGGCGGAAAATAACTGCACGGCTGTAAAGTGCCGTCTGGCTGCCGGCGATGCCCTGCTCTTTAAGCTCAGGCCCGCTTCCGTTGAGCACGCTGCTCCACCCGCACCAGCGGATATGGCTCTGCCTTCGGTCACTCCTGTCAGCAAATGGAACGTTACCGTTGAAGACTGGCAGCGCGGAGAAAGAAAACCAGTCACGGAAACCCGCATGGGCCATACGACCACAGAGTATTACTTTGAGACGGATAAAAAGCTCATATCTTTTACCCTGGACAAGCTTGTGACCTGGGATGAGATTCCCGAAGTTGGCAAAGAAGTCTCCGGCGTCGGAAGATATGAAGGAACCTTCAACATATCGAAAAATTGGGTTTCATCCCGCCATGGTCTAAAGTGCGATTTGGGCTGCATAGTCGAGATGGCCAAAGTGACTGTGAACGGTCAGTTTGTACAATGTGCGGATATGCTGGATCCCGTAGTGGATATCTCCGATTTCGTGCATTCCGGCGCGAACGATATCGTCATCGAAGTCTCTACGACCCTCGCAAACCGGCTGATCGCTTACGGAAGATATCGTCCCGGTATGATTGCCTACATTTCCAGGCGGGTGATCGACTTTCAGAAGAATGGCCTGACTTCGTGTGATTTCAAACCGTATGTGAAGTAAAAAGACAGGCAGAAAAGCACAGATTGCAAAGAATTATCAGAAATATATAATAGCATAAGCCCCCTGATGCCGGAAAACAGAAGTACTGCATCAGGGGGTAAATCCTGCAAGGGAAGTACGAAAAGCTGCAGGAACTGTTTCCAACCATATGGCAGTGCAAGCATATGTGATGCAGCAGCATAAGATGAAAAACACGATTACCTCATTGCTGAAAGATTTTTTCAATACCTAAAAAAGAAGAAAAAATTTTTCTTTTTTTATCGACACAGAAAACAGGGCATGCTATAATGGCTTTATCCTGAAACCATATTTGATAAATGGAGGAACTGCTATCATGGAAGAAAATACAAAAGAGAAACTGCTGGAAACACGGAAGTGGATACAGGAAGAGCTTGACAGATGCGTAAACTTCTGGCTGAAAAACGGCATGGATCAGGAACACGGCGGTGTCTATACCTGTCTGGACAGAAAGGGAGAAATTTATTCGACCGATAAAAGCGTCTGGATGCAGGGACGCTGCGGCTGGATGTTTGCTCATCTCTGCGCGGTTTACGGCAACAGGGAAGAGTGGCTGAAGGCATCAAAATCCTGCCTTGATTTTATGGAAAAGTACTGCATCAATCCGGAAGCAAAGGGCAGAATGTACTTTACCGTAACAGCGGAAGGAAAGCCTCTACGCCAGAGAAGGTACTATTACTCCGAGGCCTTTTACGCCATGGCAAATGCGGAGTATTACCATGTTACGGGAGAAGCTGTGTGCCTGGAGCGGGCTAAAAAAGCCTATGATCTCTACTGGGATCTCTGGCACGGTGCCCCGGATCCGACAGGGCTTGGCCCCAAAACCGTTCCGGAGACCAGAACCGGGCGTTCTTTCGGACTGCCGATGATCTATCTGAATGTCACGAGCGTGATGATGCAGGCTGATCCGGCGGGAAAAGAGCTCTATGAAGCAAGGGCACAGGCCTGTGTGGATGAAATATTCCGTTACAGCTATCATCCCGAGCTGAAGTGCATTCTGGAGAACGTCGGTCCTGACGGCGAAGCGAGGACCTGGTTTACTGACGGGCGCATAGTCAATCCCGGTCATGATATCGAAGGCGTCTGGTTCCTGCTGGAGCATGCAAAGCGTACGGGAGATAAGGAACTGGTGGAAAAGGCGGAACAGATATTCAACTGGGCGATCAATGCCGGGTGGGACAAGGAGTACGGCGGCCTGCTGTACTTTATTGACTGCCTTGGAAAACCGCCTGAGGCGTATGAGCATGATATGAAGCTCTGGTGGCCTCACGATGAGATTCTGATATCCTCTTTGATGCTGTTCCGTGATACCGGAAAGCAGGAATATCTCGACTGGTTCTATAAAACGCTGGATTACTGCAAGGAACATTTTTCCGATCCGGAATTCGGCGAATGGTACGGCTATCTCCGCAGAGACGGCCTCCCGACGCAGCCCTCTACCAAAGGCTCTACCTTTAAGGGGCCGTTCCATCTTCCGAGGATGCTGATCCAGGTTGATCAGATGCTCGGCGAACTGACAGCAAAATAAAAAGGGCGGAAAGGATCTGCGCATGGATGATAAAAAGACAGATTCCGGCTTTGTAGAAAAAATCAGCGGTGAATACTATAATCTGACTGCTGCAGAAAAAAGAGCGGCCGATTTTATACTCAGCCACCGCACGCAGTGCCAGCACATGTCTATCACGGAGCTGGCGGAAGCAAGCAATGTCGCGGAGGCCACGCTTTCCCGCTTTGCCCGCCGGCTGAAGTATAAAAGCTATAATGAGTTCAGGATGGATATGGCGAAAGCCGCCCCCGTTTATCCTGCTGATATGAGCCTGCTTTCAGGAGAAGTAAAACCCGGGGACAGTTTTCCGGAGATCATCCGCAAGCTCTATGCGGCAGATGTGGATGCCATTACCCAGACGCTGGAACTGATTGACGAAGCGAAAATCAAACAGGCTGTGGATTTGCTGGAGCAGGCGGAAAAAGTGTTCTGTATGGGTCAGGGCGGTTCGCTCATTCTGGCAGAGGAAGCTGCGCATCTTTTCACTACAGTGGAATGCAAATATTTCTCAGTGGCGGATGCGCATGCCCAGGTTATTTCCGCAGCAACCATGACGGAAAAGGACGCTGTGCTGTATTTTTCCTACTCCGGCGCAACAAAGGACATGATGCACACCCTCAGCGCTGCCGAAGCCCATGGTGCCAGCATTGTTCTGATTACACGTTTCCCGAATGCACCGGGAGCCCGGCTGGCTGATGTGGTGCTGCAGTGCGGCTCCAACGAAAGCCCCCTGCAGCTTGGATCCGTTCCGGCAAGGATTGCACAGATGTACCTGCTGGATGTGCTGTTTTCCGAACTCTGCCTGAGAAATATGGAAAAAGCGCGCACTTCCAGACGCAGCATTGCAGATGCCCTGCGGGATAAACACGTGTAATTTTCATCTTTTCAAAATATTGAAAATTTTTTTCAAAAAATCTATTGACAAACGGAACCTGATCCGCTACAATGATAATTGTCAGTTTTGACAGTTGCTGCTTCTGCAGAGACTGTTAATAACCAAAAATTTGGTAAAATTATAAAAAAGGAGAAAACAAACATGAAGAAATTCCTCGCAATCGTTCTCGCGCTTTGCATGGTCTTCGCCCTCTGTGCAGTGGCAGGTGCTGAGCCCGCAAAAGAGATCACTCTCTGGACGTACCCGATTGGCCAGTGGGGCAATGCTGACGCTGTCGGAGCCCTGATGGCTGACTTTGAAGCTGCTACCGGCATCAAAGTTACGGTTGAGTACCTTGACTACACCAACGGTGACGACCAGGTCAACATGGCCATTGAAGGCAAGAATGCTCCTGATCTGGTTATGGAAGGTCCTGAGCGTCTCGTTGCCAACTGGGGTGCAAAAGGCTACATGGTAGACCTTGCAGACCTGTGGGATGAAGAAGACCTCGCTCAGGTCAACCCCTCCTGCGTATCCGCCTGCTTCACTGCTGACGGTGCCTGCTATGAGTATCCTGTTGTTATGACGGCACACTGCATGGCTATCAACTATGACGCTTTCAAGGCAGCTGGTGCTGACCAGTATGTTGACGTTGAGTCCCACACCTGGACAACCGAAGGCTTCATCAATGCTGTGAATGCCCTCTATGCTCACTTTGGCGAGCCTGTTGCAGATATCTACTGCTCCGGCCAGGGTGGTGACCAGGGAACCCGCGCTATCATCAACAACCTCTATGGTGGAACCTTCACCAATCCTGAGCATACCGCTTATACCGCTGATTCTCCTGAGAATATCAAAGCTCTTGAGCTTCTCCAGAGTCTCGAAGGCGTATACTTCAATGCAGCTGAAAACGGCGGCGAAGAGATCACTGCTTTCCGTCAGGGCCTGCTGAAGATGGCTTTCTGCTGGAACATTGCCCAGCAGCTCCCCGGCGAGACCACCGGTGACCGTACCTATGACGATGAAGAGATCGTATTCATGAGCTTCCCGGCTGAAGACGGCGTTGCAGCTCTGTGCGGCGGTATCTGGGGCTTCGGCATCTTCGATAACGGCGACGCAGCAAAGATTGAAGCAGCAAAAGAGTTCATCAAATACTTCTGCGACGGTGCAGGCACTGAAGCAGCTGTCAAGACGGCAAAGTACTTCGCAGTTCGTGATGTTGCAGACGGCAAGGATATTTCCGGCATCTGGGCAGATGACGATACGATGAATGCCTACAAGGTTCTCATGCCTTACCTCGGAGACTACTATCAGGTTACTTCCGGTTGGGCAACAGCCCGTACCGAGTGGTGGAACATGCTCCAGCGCATCGGCGATGGCGGTGATGTTGCAACGGAAGTTGCAGTGTTCTGCGCAAATGCCAATGCTGCAGCTGCAGCCTGAGTTTTACAAAACTCTGCTCTGATACTCTGATATAAACTAAGGGTGCGCACCCTCTCTGTGCTCAGCGCAGAGAGGGTGTTCTTTTAGGAAAAAAACAGAAAAAGAGGATTGATCTGATGTTTCGAAATAAATCCGGTATGAGTCGTGCACTCGTACGTCGGGAAACAATTGCGGGCTACCTGTTTCTTCTGCCCAGCCTGTTTTTCTTTCTGACATTCGTTGTATATCCCATGCTGATGTGTATCTTTACCAGCTTTTTCGATTCCAACATGGGAAAAAATACACAGGATGTCTTTATTGGTCTTAAAAACTATACCGAACTGTTTCAGGATAAGATTTTTATTGGTGCTCTGAGGAATACCTTCATTATTGTTTTGGTGTCAGTGCCGGTAGTCATGGTTTTTTCTCTTTGGGTTGCCAATTGCATCTATGATATGAAGCCCTGGCTGACATCCCTTTTCCGCGTGGTATTCTATCTGCCGGTGGTTACAGGTTCAGTGGCCGTCACGGTTGTGTGGAAGTGGATGTTCAACAATCGTCTGGGTATATTCAACTATATATTCAAGAGCATCGGTATTATTGATAAGAACATCAACTGGCTCGGAGATTCCAAATATGCCCTTGCCTGCATTATCATCATTTTGCTGACGACTTCTGTCGGCCAGCCGATCGTGCTCTATGTTTCCGCTCTCGGCAACGTGGATCAGAGCCTGGTGGAAGCCGCGGAAGTTGACGGATCAAACCGCAGGCAGGTTTTCTGGAAGATCAAATGGCCGCAGATCATGCCGACAACGCTTTATATTCTGATCATTACAATGATCAACTCGTTCCAGTGCTTTGCGCTGATCCAGCTACTGACTTCCGGCGGACCGAATCACGCCACGGATACGATAATGTATTATATCTACTATACCGCTTTCAAGCTGTATCGTTATGGCTACGGAAATGCCATGGGTGTCATTCTGATGATTATCATTGCGGTACTCTCGGCCATACAGTTCAAGCTTGGCGCGAGTAAAGAGTAGGGGGGTGCAGGATAATGTTGGGACAAAAATCAAAAGCTGCCAAGACAATTGAACTGATTGTCATTCTGATTATTGCCATCCTGTTCACCTTCCCGCTTTACTGGATCATTACCGGTGCCTTTAAAACGGTTAAGGAAGTCAACTCCACAACGCCGGTCTGGTGGCCGTACGAATGGACGATGGACAACTGGACCAAGCTCATGGGCAAGCTGAAGGCACCTCTGTTTGAGATCAATATTCCCTTCAGCCAGTACTGGTCGGAAGACGGTGCACCTATTGCGGCAATTACCGGGGCTACGGTTCCTGCAGCAATCCGCTGGATGATCAACACGGTTTGGATGGCCGTTGCAGCCATGCTGCTGACCTGCCTGACCTCTGCACTTGCAGGATATTCCCTGGCGAAGAAACGCTTTATCGGACGCAACCTGATCTTTACGCTGATTGTCTGCGCAATGGCCCTGCCCAAGCAGGTTATTCTGATTCCTTTGATCCGCGAAATGAGCTCACTGAAGCTGTACAATACGCTTGCAGCCGTTATTTTCCCGATCGTCGGCTGGCCGTTCGGCGTCTTCCTGATCAAGCAGTTTGCCGAAAGCATTCCGGGTGAAATTCTGGAAGCGGCACGCATAGACGGAGCAGGGGAACTGAGAACCTTCAATACTGTTGTGTTTCCCATGATCAAGCCGGGCGTCGGGGCACTGGCAATCTTCACCTTTATCTCCTCCTGGAATGACTACTTCATGCAGTTGATCATGCTCTCCAGCACGAAGAATCTGACCATCTCACTCGGTATTGCCAAGATGCAGGCGGAGAACTCCACAGACTACGGCCTGATTATGGCAGGAGCTGCTTTTGCTTCTGTACCGATCATCATTGTGTTTATTATTTTCCAGAAATACTTCACCAAAGGCATTACCATGGGTGCTGTCAAAGGCTGATGCAGAAAGGGTAATTTATGAAAGACTGTTCAAAATATCAGGGAATATTCCCGGCATTTTATGCCTGCTATGCGGAAGACGGCTCCGTCTCCCCGGAACGTGTGAGAGAATTTACCGAGTACCTGATCGGGAAAGGCGTGACAGGGCTGTATGTCGGCGGATCTTCCGGTGAATGCATATACCACAGTGTGGAAGAACGCAAGCTGGTTCTGGAGAATGTCATGGCAGTGGCGAAGGGCAGAATAGTTGTCATTGCCCACGTTGCCTGCAACAACACCCGTGACAGCATGGAGCTTGCCGCTCATGCAGAGAGCCTGGGAGTAGATGCCATTGCAGCAATTCCTCCCATTTACTTCAAGCTTCCTCCCCATGCCATTGAGAAATACTGGAACGATATTTCCTCGGCAGCCCCGAATACCGACTTTGTGATTTATAATATTCCGCAGCTTGCGGGCGTTGCCCTTACGAGCGCGATGCTCCGCAACATGCTGAAGAATCCGTGCGTAATCGGCGTCAAGAACTCTTCCATGCCTGTACAGGATATCGAAATGTGGCGGGATGAAGGCGCTATTGTCTTCAACGGGCCGGACGAACAGCTGCTCTCAGGCCTGTGTGCCGGAGCCATTGGCGGCATCGGAGGAACATATGCGGTTATGCCGGAGCTGTATCTGGCAATTTACCGGATGTTCCAGGAAGGCGAGATTGCAAAGGCAAGGACCGTGCAGGATGAATGCTGCCATGTGATCTATATGCTCTGTTCCGGAAAAGGAAACATGTATGCCATGATTAAGGGCACGCTCAGAGCTCTCGGTGCTCCGGATATCGGCGGCGTGCGTGAACCGCTGTACAATCTTGTGCCTGAAGATCTGGAGATCTGCAAAGCCTGCGCTGAAAAAATCAGTGCACTGGTAGAGAAATACGCATAAAACAGTTCAGCCCGGCGGGACGGTTCCTGCCGGGCTGTTTTATACCTGTATGCAGATGGTATCGCATCCATCCTGCTTGAAAGGGAGGCTGAAATGTCACAGATGATCCGCAAACATATCGTTTTTTATGGCTCTGTACAGGGTGTCGGGTTTCGGTGGAGAGCTGTGCATGCAGCCCAGACCTGGCACTGCACTGGCTGGTGCCGGAACAGCTGGGACGGATCCGTCATCATGGAAATCCAGGGAACGGAAGAAGATATCGATCAGGTGATTCTGGCAATTGAGCGGGGCAGATATGTGGAGATTCAGAACATGGATGTGAAAACAATTCCTGTAATCGATGAACGGGGATTCAGAGCAGAATAAGAAAGACACAGCCCGGCAGGACAGTTCCTGCCGGGCTTTAAAATGCACACGATCAATATTTCTGCAATTTGATCTGGCGGATCACTCAAACAGACGCCTCAGCACAGCTTCCCGGTGTTCAAGAAACAGTTTGGTGATGCGGTAACTCTCGGTATCTTCCCATTTGATTTCATGGATGCGCCCGCTGTCAAAACTCAGGATCTCTGCGCCGGGCATCCCAAGCAGAACCGGGGAATGGCTGGCAATTATAAACTGAGCGCCGAGCCTGGATAGGCGGTCCAGGTGGTAAAGCAGTGTCAGCTGCCGCTGCGGAGAAAGGGCTGCTTCGGGCTCGTCCATGAGGTACAGACCGGCATCATGGAAGGTCTGGAAAAAACTGAGAAAACTTTCTCCGTGTGACTGTTCATGCAGATTCCTGTCACCGAAGCTGGGACCGTACGGATTTTGCATATCATATTCCGCCGCTTTGGAAGCGAGGTTGAAAAAGCTTTCCGCACGGAAGAAATAGCCTGTCAGTGCCCGGTTATAACCCTTGATCAGTCTTGTTTTCAGACCGAGAACTGATACGTCGTCCCAGGTGGAAAACCGGTAATTCATGGTTCCGCCTTCGGGATTAAACCCATAGGCAACAGCAATCGCCTCAAGCAGGGTGCTTTTCCCTGTCGCATTTTCGCCTACAAAAAAAGTCACATTCTTATGGAAAGACAGATTTTCTATGCCGGAAATGGCAGGGATTTCCCGCAGATAGGAATCCGGCGGTATCTGTGACCAGTCAACGGAAAGCCCCCGTATAAACAGATCCTGAGTCATTATCAGCCCTGTTGCTGCAGAATGGCGATGGAATAGGCAGGAAGGGTAAGTGTGCCGGAGGAGAGAGAAGCTTCGCCCCCGGAGGCATAGAGCGCTGCGGCAATGGTTGTATAGGAAGCAGCTTCTCCGCTCAGCGGAACAGAAGCCTCTTCTTTGGACGGATTGGACGCTATCAGCACACACTTCTGTTCATCGCCGCGCAGCAGCAGGCTGACTCTCGGATCCTCCGAGCCGGCATCCCGGCTGTTGCCGCGGGCAATCTGCGGGAAGGCATTCCGGATGGCAAGCGCTTCGCGGTAATAGCTCAGAATGGAATCCGGGTCTCCGGCCTGTTCGGATACACCCGGGAATACGTATTCCGCCTTGGTTGTTCCGGGAGGAGGCAGTATGGCGTTTTCCTCCTGATCCCAGAGCATGCCGATGCGTTTGTTCGGATCGTCCCCGCTGCCGGCCATCCCGATTTCCTGGCCGTAATACACAAAAACATTTCCGCGCATCATACAAAGCAGACCGGCTGCCATTTTGATTTTTTCAATGTTTGACCGGCCGAGGAAGTTGACTGACCGGGCAGTATCGTGGTTTTCCAGAAACGGTGCCGGAACCGACTTTTCAGGCAGGCTTTCTTCTATCTGCAGGGTATAATTTGTGTATTTCTTCCCGGGAGACTTTTCGGCTTTGCCGAGCAGCTTGGCAATATAACCCTCCTGCTGTGACACAGGGAACAGGAAAAAGCTGTCAATATCCGCCTCCGCGTAGGAGGAAATCACAGACAGATTATCCCAGGCCTCCGCGACAATATAGCAGTCCGGGGAGAAGGAACGGGCGGTCTGCCCAAGCCAGCTGAGGAAAGCAACATTATCTTTTGTACGCCCGGTGTAGTAACTGGTGACGGCATCCAGGCGGAAGCCGTCAACACCGATGTCCGTAAGCCAGAAGCGGAGAATTTCCGCAATTTCCGCCCGGACATCTGCATTGTCCAGGTTCAGATCCGGCATATCAGCGACAAAACGGCTCTCGTAATAAACGCCGTCTATGCCGGTATAACCGTTCTGAGGTTCAGTTGTGAAAATGTACCAGTTCCGGTAAGGAGAGTTTTCGTCAGCGAGCGCGCTGACAAACCACGGGTGCTGAGAGGAGCTGTGGTTAACGGGAAGGTCAAGGATCACCCGGATGCCCAGCTCGTGGGCAGCGGCAAGAAGTGCCCGGAGATCATCCAGCGTGCCGTACTCGGGATCCACATCATAATAGTCTGTCACATCATATTTGTGATAGGAAGGAGACGGCATAATGGGCATCAGCCAGATGCCGTCTATGCCGAGAGAGGCAATATAGGGAAGCTCATATTCCACGCCGCGAAGATCGCCGATGCCATCCCCGTCGCTGTCGCGGTAGGAACGCACAAAGATCTCATACCAGTTGGCGCTGTCGGCACAGGCAGACGCTGCAGAAAGAGAAAAGACCAGGATCAGTATCAGCAGTGCAGAGAAAAACCTTTGAAAGCGTTTCATTTCCATCCTCCTTGTTTTCAGGGCATAGATATGATATAGTGAATCAAAATAACTGTCAGGGGGCATATAGCCTATGTTTCAGGATCTGTTTACAAAAGAAGGGAAAACCCTGCAGGGAATCCCCTGGGAAGTTTATCCGCGGCCGCAGATGACGCGGAGAGAATGGCAGTGTCTGAACGGGTGGTGGGATCTTTCGGTTCTGAGAAACGGAAAAAGCGTATTTGAAGGCAAAATTCAGGTCCCCTTCTGTGCGGAGAGCCTGCTTTCTGGTGCCGGACAGCACCCGGAAAAAGACGACGTCCTGCTCTACAGGCGTATCCTGTCTGTTCCCGCGTCATGGCAGGGAAAACATATCCTTCTTCACTTCGGAGCTGTCAGCAGGGAGACAAAAGTTCTGCTGAACGGCCGGGAGGTCTGCCGTCATGAAAACGGTTATCTGCCTTTCACTGCGGACATCACTGGCTTTCTGACCGGGAATGAGAATACGCTGGAAGTACAGGTGAGCAATGATCTCTCTGCAAAATACCCCTGGGGCAAGCAAAGCAGAAAGCGCGGAGGCATGTGGTATACCCCGTGCTCCGGCATCTGGCAGACGGTGTGGATGGAACCGGTGCCGGACAGGTATGTCCGCGCACTTCACATTCACACAGCAGGTGATACCGTGGATATCCGGGCTGAGGGCATACAGAGCGGGAAGGTCCTTTTCAACGGTAAAGAATATCCTCTGACAGGCGGCTCTGCCCGGCTGACAGTGGATCATCCGGAATTCTGGAGCCCGGAGAATCCGCATCTGTATTCCTTCTCCGTCTTTTCGGGGGATGACTGTGTAGAGGGCTATTTTGCCCTGCGTACGCTGACAACAGAGACGGTCAACGGTATTCCGAGGCTGTGCCTGAACGGGAAACCGTATTTCTTCAATGCCCTGCTGGATCAGGGTTACTGGAGCGACGGCCTTTATACCCCTGCAACTCCCGACGGCTTTGAGGCAGATATTCTGGCTATGAAATCCCTGGGGTTCAACACACTGCGCAAGCATATCAAAATTGAGCCGGAGGTATTCTACTATGCCTGCGACAGGCTGGGGATGATCGTTTTCCAGGACATGGTCAATAACGGCGGTTATCATTATATTCTGGAGACCGTTCTTCCGACGCTCCATTTTCAGAAGCGGAATGACCGGCATATGACCAGAGATCCCGAAACGAGGAAAAACTTTCTCGCTGCCATGGAAGAAACGGCACGGTTGCTCAACAATCATCCCTGCATCTGCCTTTGGACGATCTTCAATGAGGGCTGGGGCCAGTTCTGTGCAGATGAAGCCTACAGCCGGCTGAAAGCCATTGATCCGGAGCGCTTTGTTGACAGTACTTCCGGCTGGTTCCACCAGAAAAAAAGCGATGTGGACAGCCTGCATATTTATTTTGAGGACCTTCATCTGGGGAAGAAGCCTCTTCCGCAGCTGCTGTCAGAATACGGAGGCTATGTCTACAAGATTCCGGAGCACAGCTTCAATATCGAAAAAACATATGGTTACCGGAAATATGAGACCAGAGAGGAATTTGTTGCGGCCCTGCGGGAAACCTATCAGAATGCCCTTCTGCCGCTGGCGGCAAAAGGGCTCTGCGGTGCTGTTTATACACAGGTTTCCGATGTGGAGGACGAGACAAACGGCCTCCTGACGTATGACCGTGCCGAACTGAAAATCAGGCCGGAAGAGCTGAGGGACCTGGCGCAGGCTCTTCAGGATTCCATGAGCGGTTTGTGAGATGCGTAGAATTCATTATAGTCCTTGAGCATATATTTGAGCAGTGACGGCTGATCAAGGCCGTACGGACACTTGCTGACGCATACGCGGCAGTTAATGCAGTCATTGATCTTCTGCATCTTGGCATACCACTCATCACTCATATACTGCTGCCAGGGGGAACGGCGAAGCAGCATGTTCATTCTGGCACAGTTGCGGATCTCAATGCCGACAGTACAGGGCATGCAGTAGCCGCAGCTGCGGCAGAAGGTGCCAGCCAGTTCGGAGCGGTCTTTCTCAATGATGGCTTTCAGTTCATCATCCAGCTCGGGGTTTTCATCTGCAACCCGCAGCCATTCTTCCAGTTCCTCCGCTTTCTGGATACCCCAGATGGGGATGACGTTGTCATACTGGTTCATAAAGGCATGGCAGGCTCTGGCATTGGTCAGCAGGCCTCCCGCCAGCCCTTTCATGGCGATGAAACCCATGCCGGCGTCTTTGCATCTCTGGGCCAGTGCAAGGTCACGGTCACCAGAGATATAGCTGAATGGGAACTGACAGGTTTCAAAATTTCCGGAGTCGATGCACTGCTCGGCAACATCTACCCGGTGAGCGGTAAAGCCGATATGGCGTATCCATCCGCGGCGTTTTGCTTCCAGAGCACCGGCATACGCGCCTTCGGGATCAGCGGGATCAGGGACGGAAGGAACCTGATGAAACTGAAACAGATCGATATAATCGGTTTTCATCATCTTCAGGCTGTTTTCAATGTCTGCAAGGACAGTAGCCTTATCTCTGCCGTGTGATTTTGTGGAAATAACTATGTCATCACGCACATCGGCAAGCGCAAGGCCGATCTTCTTTTCACTGTCTGTATAGGCATTTGCGGTGTCAAAATAACGGATGCCGCCTTCATAAGCAGCCTGAAGGAGCCGGACGGCATAGTCCGTGTCGCAGCGCTGCAAGGGCAGGCAGCCCATAGCCGGCTTTGTAACGGTAAGGCCGGTATTGCCAAGGGGAAGGTACTGCATAACGTGCACCTCCTTTATAGAATAATTTCATTATACAGGAATTCCGGATGATTGCAAGGAGAAGTTTTCCTCCTGCAGCCCGGAGAAAGAGGAGAATAAAATATGAACAGAATCGGCATAATCGGGGCAATGGATGAGGAAGTGCAGACGCTGAAGAAAGCAGCGTGCGGCGTGCATTCAGTCAGCTGCGCAGGGATGGACTTCTATGAAGGGTGCCTTGGGCAAACGGAAGTTGTGATCGTGAAATGCGGAATAGGCAAGGTGAATGCGGGGATCTGCACCCAGATTCTGATCGGTGATTTTCAGGTAAGTGCCGTTATCAATACGGGGGTTGCAGGGTCACTGGATAAAACACTGGGTGTGGGAGATCTGGTGATATCCACCGATGCCGTGCAGCACGACTTTGATATCTCTGCACTCGGCTATAAAAGAGGAGAGATTCCGTACACGGATACAGTGGCTTTCCCGGCCGATAAACGGCTGCGGGAACTGGCTGCGGCAGCTGTGCGGAAAACAGCCCCGGAGGTGAAAGCTGTTGAAGGGCGGATCTGCTCCGGAGATCAGTTTATCTCTTCCGCAGCTCAGAAAGAAGCCATCACAGCAGTTTTCGGCGGTGCCTGCTGCGAAATGGAAGGCGCTTCCATTGCACAGGTATGCTTTCTGAATCATGTTCCCTTCGTAGTGATCCGCGCAATTTCCGATTCGGCGGACGAAGACAGCGGTGTTTCCTTCGAAACCTTCCTGGAAACAGCTGCCAGACGCTGCGCATCGGTTGTGGAGGAAATGGCAGCATCTTTCTGAAATCAGAAGTATTAACACAGTTTGCAGGTAGGTTTTTCTTGCAAGCAGTGCCTGTTTATGGTATTATAAAAAATACTCTGTGTCCGGTTTGACACCGGACTGAAATACGGATAAAAGAACGAATTATGCCCGCAGAGAAGCCCGGCCTTTGCGGGTTTATGTTATGAAGGGAATAAGCCATGAATAAAAATATCAAAAAACTGATCTATTCCGCCATGTGCCTGGCGCTGTGCCTGGTTCTCCCGTTCCTTACAGGGCAGATTCCGGAAATCGGAAAAGCTCTCAGCCCCATGCATATACCGGTGTTTCTCTGCGGATTTCTCTGCGGATGGCCATGGGCACCGGCAGTCGGCGCACTTGCACCCATCCTGCGCTCGCTGCTTTTCGGCATGCCAAAAATCTACCCGGATGCAGTTTGCATGATGTTTGAACTCGCAACCTATGGTCTGGTGGCCGGGATACTCTACAAAGCGCTGCCGAGAAAAACCTGGAGCATTTATGTCACGCTCCTGACCGGTATGGTTGCAGGGCGGATTGTCTGGGGCATTGCCAAATGGGTGTTGCTCGGGCTTGCCGGAACGCCGTTCACCATGCAGATGTTCATGGCCGGGGCCATCCTGAATGCAATACCCGGCATTATCCTGCATATTGTCCTGATTCCCGTGCTCGTTATGGCGCTGGAAAAAGCCGGGCTGATTGAAAATAACCGGGAGAACTGAGCATGAAGACGCTCTATCTGGACTGCAGCATGGGCGCCTCCGGTGATATGCTGACAGCCGCCCTGCTGGAGCTGCTGCCCGATCCCGACGCATTTGTTGAACAGCTCAACAGCATCGGCATACCGCACGTTGTTTACAAAAAAAGCAGTGTACAGAAATGCGGCATCACAGGGACGCATATCTCCGTCCTGGCGGACGGCGTTGATGAATCTGAACTGATGGATCATCCGCATGCACATGAAGAGCACCATCATGAACACCACCACGAGCACAGCAGCATGGAAAAAATCGGGGCTGTGCTGGCAGAGCTTGCTGTTTCAGAGAAAGTCAAAGCGGATGCGCTCGCAGTATACCGTCTGATTGCCGAAGCGGAAAGCCATGTTCACAACTGCCCGGTTTCGGAAATTCACTTCCACGAAGTCGGAACCCTGGACGCGGTTGCGGATGTGACGGCGGTCTGCCTGCTGATGGAGCAGATTGCGCCTGACAGTGTTGTTGCATCGCCGGTGCATGTCGGCAGCGGAACAGTACACTGTGCGCATGGTATTCTGCCTGTCCCCGCACCGGCCACAGCCTGTATTCTGCAGGATGTGCCGGTATACGGAGGAGAAATCAAAGGAGAGCTCTGCACGCCTACCGGAGCGGCGCTTCTGAAGCACTTTGTCGGGCGTTTTGCATCCATGCCGGTGATGCGGGTACACTCTGTCGGATACGGCATGGGAAACAAGGATTTCCCGGTGGCCAACTGCCTTCGCGCCATGCTCGGGGATACAGAAGACAGACGCTCTGAGCTTCGCTATGAGCTGTCTGCCAATGTTGATGATATGACGGCTGAACAGATCAGCTTTGCAGCGGAACAGCTGTTTGCTGCCGGAGCGGTGGAAGTGTATACCTTGCCGGTCGGCATGAAAAAGAGCAGACCCGGAACATTGATCCGTGCCATTGTGGCAGATGAGAAGAAGGAAGCGGTGATTTCCGCTTTCTTCCGGCATACTACGACGATCGGCGTCCGGGAAACCGAAACAAAGCGCTATGTCCTTACGCGAAGTGTTGAAAAGCGGCAGACCTCTTTTGGGGAAGTGCGCATCAAACGCTCGGAAGGATACGGTGTTGTGAAAGAAAAGCTTGAATTTGAGGATCTGGCGCGGATAGCAAGGGAACAAGGCATTCCCCTTGCGGAAGCAAAGGAAAAAGTTGAGCGGGAGATCGGGCGGAATGGATAATCAGGAGAAAAACACGGAGCAGGAAGCAGTGCTTTCCGAACATCACACACATCTCCATTCGCATGAGCATACAAAGGAAGTCGCAAACCGCCTGTCCAGGGCGATTGGCCATCTGGAATCTGTAAAAAGGATGGTTGAAAGCGGGCGGGACTGTTCTGAAGTTCTGGTACAGCTTGCCGCGGTGCGCGCCGCGCTGGGCTCGACCAGCCGCCTTATTCTGAAAGATCATATCGATCACTGCATTGTCCATGCGGTTGAAATGAACGATATGGAAGCGATTGCTGATCTGGAAAATGCAATCGATAAACTGCTGAAGTAACAGACAAACTGTATAAGAAATACCGCACCCGCAGGGAAGCAAAGCCCTGCGGGTGTACTTTTGTCAGTTTTGTCAGCACTTTTCCGTAATTGCTGATGGGATGTCAGTCCGGCCGACGAGAGCATCCAGTGTGATACCGTAGTAATCAGCCAGATTTACGGCAAAATCCAGGGGGAGTGCACGTTCACCCCGTTCATATTTGGAATACAGTGACTGGTCGCAGGAAAGCACCTCGGCTATCGCTGACTGCGTCAGCCCATGTTGGCTTCGCAGTGCTTTGAGACATAGCTTCACGGTGCACCGCCTATCATCCGTTCCAGCAGGAGCACGTAACTGAGAAAGCTTTCTCTGCCCTTATCCGTCAGCGCATAGGTGGATCGGGTTCGTTCACCGATCCGCTCCTTCCGGCAGGAGACAAAGCCATCCGCTTCCAGCAGCTCCATCTGTTTTCCCAGGTTGCCCGGGGTGGCCTCTGTGATCTTTGTGAGCGTTGTGAAATCCTTTTCGCCTGTCATCAGAGCTGCCACCACACCTATCCGCAGCCGGGACTGGAACGCAGCGGGTATTTCGTTCAGTTCCATGGATTACCCCCGCCTGAGTGCCTGCCCGAAATACAGAAGCATCAAACCCGGGGTGATGTCCAGAAGACATACAACAACGGTATAAGCGTTCATCATCGCGGTTGAGACGGAAATATCGGCTTGTCCGCTGCCAACTACCAGAAAAACGTGAATGCTCAGAATCACAGCTGCCAGCACAGTAAGTACGATCCCTGTCCACAGCATCCGCCGGTTGTCAAGGAAAATTGCGGTGATGAGCAGCGGCAGCAGGGGCAGCACGAAGATAAGAAAGCTGTGGCACACGGAAAGCGTGGTCTGAAACCGGTTTGTGAGTTCTGCAGAAAAGGAAAAGAAGCGCACTGCCAGACCGGTAAGAACAACCGTCAGAACAACGGTCAGGAAAAGAAAGATCAGGATGCAAAATCCCCAGATATCCATCAGTTTCAGGCCGAGAGTATTGCATCCCTGTTCGGCCAGCTTCCGGCGTCCTACAAAATAACCGACAGCCAGAGCAATATAGAACAGCCATCCTGTCAGACTGAGAACAAGGGAAAGCCTCTGCACCGCAGCAATGGGAAGACCGGGGGTCAGCAGCCGCTGCGCTGACTGCAGGATCCCGTAGACCAGCCAGATGATCCCGAAACGGATAAACCACGGGGCAACGGCCTTCATCCCGTCGGCTGTTTTTTCCAGAATGCTCTTGATATAGGATATCTCTTCCCGCGGATCGCGGAGTTGTTCATCCATAAAAAATATCCTCCATATACTCTGTTTTATAGATACTCTATTTTATAGAGTATCTATGGTTCGGAGTATAAACCCGTCCGGATGAAAAGTCAAGGACGATCTGTCCTTTAGGACAACCCGGCATAAAAACCTGCTCTTGCTATTCCCGTCCTTTGGGATTACAATAGGCACATCTGAAAAAGGAGAAAAAAGCTATGTCACTCAAAGATTATACATTTGACGGCAGCAGAAAACTGGAACTGGAAAAGCTTCCGACAAACAGCAAAAAGGATAAAGTTGATAAAGAAGAGATCATTGCAAAAACAAAGGAAAATCTTGCAAAGATGCAGGAACTGCAGGATCGTCTTTATGCCGACGGCAGAGAAGGCCTGATCATTGTTCTGCAGGCGATGGACGCTGCCGGGAAGGACAGTACCATCAAGCATGTGATGGGAGGCGTCAATCCTCAGGGCGTCGAGGTGCACAATTTCAGAACGCCGACGGCGGAAGAACTGTCGCACGACTTTCTGTGGCGCCTGAACAAATGCATCCCGAGCAGAGGCTATATCGGGATTTTCAACCGTTCCTATTATGAGGACGTGCTGGTTGTCCGGGTGTACGAAATGAACAGGACTTATCATATTGCAGAGCGCGTAACCGGGCAGCCGACGGAAGAATTCTTCAAAAAGCGCTACCGCCATATCCGCAACTATGAGGAGTATCTGTATGAAAACGGATACAGGATCGTCAAGATATTCCTGAATCTGTCGAAGGATAAGCAGAAAGAGAGATTCCTGGAACGGCTGGATACGCCTTCCAAAAACTGGAAGTTTTCCGGCGGGGATCTGAAGACGAGAGAGAAGTGGGATGAATACCGGAAGGCGTATGAAAAGGCGGTCAATGAGACAGCCACGAAGGAGAATCCCTGGTATGTACTCCCGGCGGATCAGAAATGGTACACCCGTTATCTGGTGTCGGAAGCCATCGTAAAAACGCTGGAGGAAATGAATCCTCAGTATCCTGAGATGCCGGAGGAAGAGAAAGCTAAGATCGGAGAATACAGGGAAGCACTGAACAATGAATAATAAAGAAGAAAACCATGATGAACTGATCCGTGCCACAGCCGCTGACGGCATGATCAAAATGGCGGTTGTATCAGCAAAGAATATGGTGCAGCGCGCAAGAGAAATCCACAATACCACGCCGACGGCCTCCGCTGCCCTGGGCAGAACCCTCTGCGCCGCTTCTCTTCTTGGCAATGCCATGAAAGAGGAGAATGCCACCCTGACTATCCGTGTTGCAGGGGACGGGCCTGTTGCAGGCGTCGTCGCAGTTTCGGATTCCGCAGGGTTTGTGCGTGGATATGTCGGCAATCCTGCCGTTGATCTTCCGCTGCGTGCGGACGGAAAACTGGATGTCGGCAGAGCTGTCGGCCGGAACGGGAACTTTACAGTCAGCCGGGATATCGGGCTGAAGGAGCCGTATATCGGTTCCACGGAGCTGGTCAGCGGAGAAATCGCGGAAGATCTTACCGCCTATCTGACAGAAAGTGAGCAGGTTCCTTCTGCCTGTGCGCTTGGCGTTCTGGTAGATAAAGATACTTCCATCAAGGCGGCAGGCGGTTTCCTTGTGCAGCTGATGCCCGGTGCTGAGGAGACGCTGATCAGCACTCTGGAAGAGAACATCTTCATGATGGATCAGCTGACAACTATTCTGGATGAAGACGGTGCCGGCGAGGTCTTTGCTCAGGTTCTGAAAGGAATTGAGTATCACATTGTCAGCCGGGAGGAAGTAGGCTACCGCTGCTTCTGCAGCAGGGAGCGGGCGGAGGAAGCCATCGTCTGCATTGACCGTAAGGATCTGGAAGATATGATACGGGACGGAAAAGATATAGAAGTAGGCTGCCAGTTCTGCGATGCAAAATATGTCTTTACGCCTGAGGATCTCCGCCGCCTCGCAGAATCGGCTGAATAGTCACAGTGTTTTGATTTTTCAGAGCTCATCTTTCTCGGATCGATGGGCTCTTTTTCTTTCCCGGTATAATCAATATTTTTTTCAGATTGTATGTAAGATATCCTCCTGAATCCCGTGTTATAGGGTGAGACGGAAAGAAGGTGAAAGGGTTGGAAGACAGCATAATCATAAGCCTGTTTTTTGAGCGCTCGGAACAGGCTGTTGAGGAACTGAACCGGAAATACGGGCCGGCCGTCAGAAAGACAGCGGCGAATATACTCAGTGACCGGCTGGATGTTGAGGAATGCGTAAATGATACTTACCTGAGAACCTGGAACAGCATTCCGCCGCAGAAGCCGAATCCGCTTGTAAGCTATGTCTGCAGAATTGCCCGGAATCTGGCCCTGGACCGCTATCACGCCAACAGCGCAGCAAAACGCAACGGAAATTTTGACCTTGTCCTGGACGAAATGGAAGAATGTATTCCTTCGGAACTGAATGTGGAAACGGAGTATGAGGCCAAGGAACTCAGTGCGGCAATCAACCGCTTTCTCGCAGCTCTGCCCGGGGATGACCGCTTCCTTTTCGTGCGGCGTTACTGGTACGGCGACTCTGTAACGGATCTGGCCGCTATGACAGAAAACAGCGCAAACCGTATTTCCGTGCGTCTTTTCCGCCTCAGGGAAAAACTGAAAAAAACACTGATAAAGGAGGGCTTTCTTGCATGAAACGGGAACAGCTGCTGAAAGTATTCGGGGACATCAGCGATGATTTTATTGCAGAAGCATACAGGCCGCTTCCTGAGGAACTGGTTTGTCCTCCGGAGAGGATCACACACATGAAAAGAAAGCGGTTGATAACGCTTGCCCTGGCAGCGGCGCTGATACTGGCATTCGGAATTACTGCCTATGCCGGACGGACGTACTTCGGCTGGGGCGGAAATATGGAAATCCGTTCTGCCCGGACAGACAGCGGCATTGAGAATACCGTCTATGTTCATACGGAAAATCTTACCGAACCGGTAAGCTTTGAAGACGGCCATATGTTTTTTATCGTCAATGGCGAACATATTGACATCACGGACCAGGTATCGGAAACACAGCCGTATATCTATCAGTTTGCCGATGAAGAGGGCGTGATTCATTACTGGATCATCGGCAAAAACGGGCCTGAGCCGGAGTACTATGGCTTTGCGGAATACCTTCAGCCGCCGGACGGCGTCTGGACGGCCGGTTATGTAGCCCGGACAAACAATAACGAAGCACCATGGCTTTTCAAAGCCTGGGAAGAACTCGGCTTTGATTTCCGTCCGGAATCCTGAAAAACCGCACCCGCAGGGAAGAAGAATCCCCGCGGGTGCAGCCATATATAAATCAGATTTCACAAAATCAGTCAAACGCCATATAGCCGGATAGGGAACGGAAAAAAATTTCCTGCATTTGTTCGGGCGTCTCTTCAAAACCGTACTTTATCCATGCTTTGATCATGGCAGAAGTCGCGCCTGCAAAAAAATGCGGCTGATAGCGGTTGTTCCATACACCGAGCTTGTGGATAGCCGCAAGAGTCTCCTGATAAAGAAAACGGTCAATGCTGTCGAGCAGGCCGGCTTTCCCGAGAATTGACAGCTTCTCCCGCGCAGAATAAATATCCGATAATATCTGCAGAACCTCGTTGCGCATGTTGTGGGCGTCCAGTGGATGCTTTTCAAAAATATTGCAGAAAATATCCGCAAGATATTCTTCCACAATCTCTTCCTTACAGGTATAGTTCCGGTAGAAAGAGGCACGTGAGGCACCGGATTTTTTAACCAGATCACTGATGCTGATCTGCGGAAAGGGTTTCCTTTTCAGAAGCTCAAGCAGTGCTTCTGTATAATAGATTCTGACGGGATGATCTCTCATGAGACAGTTTCTCTCCTTTTGTCTCAAATGACAGGGCAGGACTTGAAATTCATTATATTTGTTTATATAATCACATTATGAGACATTTGTCTACTATTATTTGAAGGGAAACCAATATGAAGGATTATTTCAATTATCAGGATAAAATCTGTGTCGTGACAGGCTCTTCCAACGGAATGGGGCTTGCAACCGCAAAAATGCTCGTTGATCTCGGGGCAAAGGTATATGCTGTTTCACGCAGCGAAACAAAGGTGGACGGCCTGGCAGCTTCTATACTTTGCAATCTGTCCAGAAAAAATGATATAGACGAAGCTTTTAAACAGATCCCGGAGCATATTGACTGCTTTTTCGGTGTTGCAGGTTTATCCGGTTCCAAAACGGATTATCTGACCACCTTCAACTGCGATTTCACGGCAAACAAGTACATCACGCTTACCTATCTCACAAAGAGAATGAGCGCAGGCGGCTCCATTGTTTATGTATCTTCCACCGCAGGGCTGAACTGGGAGAAGCATAAGAAAGAACAGGATAAGCTTGTGCATGCCGACGGCTGGGAAGCAACGGAAAAAGCTCTTGGGAAGCTGCCATCTACAGCGCCCGGAAACTTCGCCTATATGTTCGCAAAGCGCTGCATGTCCCAGTTTGCGGCGGAGCAGGCTGTTGCCCTCGGAAAGCAGGGGATCCGCGTGAATAATGTCATGCCGGGCTCTACGGATACAGGCATGAAGGATGAATTTGAAAAGCTGGCAGGCGGGAAGGAAGCGCTGCTTAATGAAACAGGTGTCGCGCACAGGCTTGCAACGCCTGAAGAAATGGCAGGGCCGATTGTATTTCTCGCTTCCGGTATGGCATCTTTCATCTCCGGAATCGATCTCTGCGTAGACTCTGCTGACCGCACGACGAAAGTGCTGAAACTGAAAAAGGATGTCACCAACATCCCGATGACCAATCCCCTGATCATTAAATTAGCAAAGAAAGCTATGGATAAGCAGAATAACGTCAAATAAGCTGTTTGTTTGTCGGCTGACAAATCTGTATAAAATCACCACACCCGCAGGGAAGAAGAATCCCCGCGGGTGCGGTTTTATTATGCTTACAGTATGCTGCTTCTTGACAGACTTTTAAATCATTCAAAACGATTTTGATTTTTGAAAAAAGTATGATATAATAAAATGCCTTGTTATAAACTTATTACACATGAAATATTTACTTGCACCTGCTGAAACGAGTTCAATTGTTATAGAATTATGGGCAGCGTATTAGAGTAAGATGCTTTTAAGGAGAGATGAAAATGCATAAATTTGATACTAAGGTTCAATATCTGAAATATCAGGTTCTTCGTGAAGTAGCACGACATGCCTGGAATGATACTCTTGTTGAAAATGTTATGGATATTCCGAGAACAATTGTTCCGGGCAACAAACCTACCATGCGCTGCTGCGTCTATAAGGAGAGGGCCATTCTCGGCGAGCGTGTAAAACTGGCCATGGGTGGAAACAAAGATAACCCGAATGTAATTGAGGTCATTGAAATTGCCTGTGACGAATGTCCGATGGGCGGCTATGAGGTCACCAATGCCTGCAGAGGCTGTCTTGCACACCGCTGTGAAAATGCCTGCAGATTTGGTGCTATCTCTTTTGACCAGAACCACGCTGCACAGATTGACAAAACAAAGTGCAAAGAATGCGGAGCCTGCGCGAAGGTATGTCCGTACACGGCAATTATCAGCCGTAAACGCCCGTGTGAAAATGCCTGCAAGATAAAAGCGATTCATATGAATGAAGAAAAGGCTGCCGCCATAGACGATGAAAAATGTATTGCCTGCGGTGCCTGCGTTTATCAATGCCCGTTCGGAGCAATTTCGGATAAATCTTATATTCTTGATGCAATTGATATTATCAAAAAAAGCGAAAACAATCAAAAATACAAGGTGTATGCCGTTGTAGCTCCTTCAATTTCAAGCCAGTTTACCTATGCTAAACTCGGACAGGTTATATCGGGATTAAAAGAACTCGGGTTTCATACAGTGATTGAGGCTGCCCTGGGTGCCGACATGGTTGCTGATGCCGAAAGCAGAGAACTTGTAGAAAAAGGTTTTTTAACAAGCTCCTGCTGCCCGGCATTTGTAAGTTACATCGAAAAGAGTTTTCCCGATATCGTTCCATTTGTTTCTCATAATCTTTCGCCAATGGCAGCAATTTCAAAGTATCTGAAGGAACACGAAAACGGCTGTAAGATTGTTTTTATCGGGCCCTGCACAGCAAAAAAGGCGGAGGTCAAAAAAGAGTCGGTGCGTCAGTATGTTGACGTCGCAATGACCTTTGAAGAATTGCAGGCATTGTTTGATTCAAAGGATATTGATATTACCACCCTTCCGGAAGATGTTCTTGATAACGCTTCCTATTTCGGCAGAATATTTGCCCGCTGCGGAGGCCTTGCAGATGCAGTGGCAGAAGGTATAAAAGAACATGGCAATACTGACTTTGAGTTAAAGGCTATATCCTGTGACGGTATTGAACAATGCAAAGTCACACTTCTCAAAAAGAGCAAAAATCTCATCGATGCAAACTTTATTGAAGGAATGGCCTGCGTCGGCGGATGCATCGGCGGTGCCGGCTGTCTGACGCACGGAGAAAGGAACAGGGCGGAAGTCGATAAATACGGAAAAGAAGCTTACGAGAAAACGATTGCCGATGCGATTTCTGTACTAAAGTAAAAACCATTACGAAGCGCCATGGCTTTTCAAAGCCCGGGAAGAACACGGCTTTGATTTCCACCCGGCATCCTGAAAAATCACACCCGCAGGGAAGAAAAATCCCCGCGGGTGTGATTCTGTTAATCCTTTATTTTCTTAATTTTCCGGAACATTCTTATATTACGGAAAACGAATACACTGTTATGACTCAGCCTGAATGGTCAGGCTCATAATATTCAAGGAGATACATCTCTCTTCCGCTGCTCTGCCAGTAGATGGGGGAGCACACGGCCATACCTGTGCGCTGAGCTGTGATTGCTCCCTGGGCAGCATAACGGGCAGCTTCGGATGGGTTCAGACGATAATACTTGAGCGGGATACCCTGCTCAGTCCAATAGATATCCAGGTCCAGCGCGTAAATTGTGAAGCGGAAGCGATAGGTCCAGTCATTGATCTTGTATGCCTCATCCACAACAGTAAAACAGGTATAACTCTCGCCGTCGCCTGCGGGGTGGTAGAAGCGGCCGTTTTCATACCAGCAGTGGTTCCAGTCAAAGTTGCCTATGCCGAATACGGCAGAGTAGTCTTCACCTTCGACGGGTTGAAGATCCTTCGGATAGTCGATCCGGGGACCGAGGATTTCAAAGAAGGTTTCACGGGTCATGGTTTCATAACCGTCTTTATATTCCATTTCTCTCGGCCGGTTGATTTTTTGCCAGAAATGAGCGAACCTGTAAAGCTGTGCTATGTTTGTGTTGGCTGCGTCATAGTGATCGAAAGCCGGGCCCTCACAGAATCCCTGCTCGGAGAAATTACTCAGAGAGAGATTTGCCGCATACTGCTGAGCGTCTGAGAGAGCGAACGGAATACCCTGCTCGGCCGGATTCGCTGTG
>JAEEGI010005612.1_pt1 | contig 28851 bp, 20 predicted proteins | sample 8958751 | NCBI WGS metagenome assembly JAEEGI01 (sample SAMN16246545, study PRJNA631951) | gut metagenome | biome: gut microbiome; feature: rumen; material: KS-attached | host: Bos | place: Iran: Karaj | collected 2018-10 | reverse complement strand
TTTGTCCTTGAATGAACCCAGAGGCGCTTTCACGTAGAGGCCGACGGCCTCCTTGCCGGCGACGGACCCGGTGTTGGTGACTGTTACCATTGCGGTCAGCTTGTCTCCTTTCACCTTGACGGAAGGCTTGGAATAAGAGAATGTTGTATAGCTAAGGCCGTATCCGAAGGGATAGGAAACATCCTTCCTGTTGGTGCAGAAATACCTGTATCCCACATAGATGCCTTCCGTGTAGTCGGTGTAGGCTATGTTCTTGAGGGGGAGGCCCCTGCGCTCGGGATGCACGACGCTTTCGTTGGCTTTGTCGCTCACGAAGTTGTAGGGGAAGTCCTCTGCACCCGCGGCATCGAAGTAGTCGATGGGGAAGGTCATGGGGAGCCTTCCGGAAGGGTTCACCTTGCCGGTCAGCACATCTGCGATGGCGTTACCTCCCTCCTCGCCAGGGAGCCATGCGCAAAGGATGGCGTCCGGAAGATCCTTCCAGGAGGCGGTTTCAACAGGGCTGCATACGTTCAGCACCACAACCACTTTTTTGCCCAGTGCGTGGAACTCGTCGCATACGGTCTCGAGCAGGTTGATTTCATCTTCCTGAAGAAGGAATTCCTTGCTGAGGATGCGGTCGCGAGCCTCGCCTGAGATACGGCCTAAGGTGATGATTGCCAGGTCGTTATCCCTTGCGCTAGCCTTAATCAGCGGCAGGGTGATTTCCAGCTCCGGCTTCTGGGCATCACCCACGTGCACGTTTACTTTATGGTTATACTTCAGATCTCTGGAGATGTAGGCCGAATAGAAAACATAGAGTTCTTCGAGATTACTGTCCAGTTTGAAACCCTGTGCCTGCAAGGCGTCGGAAATGTTGATGACATGGGGAGAGTTAACCCATGCGGCGCCGTTTCCGCCTTGTATGGTGTCGTAGGAGTAAACACCGAACAGTGCGGTTTTGGCGGCCTGGAAGGGGAGTGCACCGTTATTTTTGAGCAGCACCATTCCTTCGGCTGCGGTTTCCCTGGCGAGTTTTGCGTGAGAAGTCAAATTGGGCTTGAGCGTGCGTGCGTTGCCTTTGAAAGCGGGAGTTTTTACAATCAACTCCAGCAGCTTTGTGCATGCGCGGTCGAGGTCTTCCATCTTCATTGTGCCGTTCTTCAGGCACTCCAGGATATGTTCGGTCTGATTGGGATGTCCGCCCATCAGAAGGTCTGAACCGGCGTTCAGCTGCTTGGGGGTGTTGCGTTTGCCGGTCCAGTCGGTAACTACAAGGCCATCGAAGCCGAATTCGCTGCGAAGGATGTCGGTCAGCAATCCGCGGCTTTCCTGCGTGTATTCGCCGTTCAGATAGTTATAGGATGCCATCACGGTCCAGGGCTTGGAATCCCTGACGCAGAGTTCGAAAGCCTTGGTGTAGATCTCCCGGAGAGTGCGGGTGTCCAAGCGTGAATCGCCGTCGAGCCTGTTGGTTTCCTGACTGTTTGCAGCGAAGTGTTTTGCGGATGTTCCAACCCCTTTGCTCTGCACTCCATTCACGTAGGCCGCTGCTATCAGGCCGGTCAGTACCGGATCCTCGGAGAAATACTCGAAGTTCCTGCCGCACAGCGGATTACGAAGAATGTTCATGCCGGGGCCGAGAATCACGTCGTTACCCATGTCAATGGATTCTTCACCAATGGCTTCGCCTATTCTGCGTGCGATTTCCTTGTCCCAGGAGGCTGCGGTGAGCAAGCCTGTGGGGAAGCAGGTTGTGTGATTGTTGTCCAGCCTTATGCCGACAGGGCCGTCCATCATCACAATGGAAGGTATGCCCAGGCGCGGAATGGGGTAGGTAACGCCTCCTGTTCCGTCGAGGTACTTGCCTTTGTAGGGGGGCTCATGATAACGGACGCCCACCACGAAATGTGCTTTTTCTTCCGTGGTCATCGCTTTCACGACATCAGGGATATTGTTTTCCGTGAGTTTAGGCTGCGCCGAAACGCCTGTTCCAATCAGAGTGAGACAGGCAAGTGAAATGAAGAATCTGTTCATTATCAATTAACTGATTTAAAGCTGGTTAAGGTACTTGGTGCGGGAGAGCAGGCAGTCGCCGATGGCACCGGCGCTGCGCCCGAGGCGCGAGAAGCGTATCTTGGTATCCGCGCTTACTTTGCTGAGCGAATACTTGTTGATGGCCGTGCGGATGGGAAGCATCAGGTAATCCCGTCCGACGATCAGACGGCCGCCGATAACGACCAGTCCGGGGTTGAAAATGTTTATGAGGCCGGCGATGCCGCGCCCGAGGGTTTCACCTATTGCGCCGATGCCTTCGATCGCCAGCACGTCTTCGTCTTCCACGGCATCCAGTACGTTCTGGAGAGTGATGTCGCCGTTTTCCTTATATAAATTGTACAGTGATGAGCGACGCCCTTCCTTCAGCCTGTTCAGAATCCATTTGGTCAGTGCGGATCCGGACGCACCGGTTTCCAGGCATCCGATTTTGCCACAACGGCAGATAATGTTGTTGTCCAGCATAGGCGTATGCCCGAATTCGCCGGAGAAACCGGACTTGCCGTAATACAGTTTGCCGTCGAGTATCATGCCCATGCCGAGGCCCCAGCTCAGGTTGACGAAGAGCATGTCGGGGTCGGAATCGGAGCTGAAGGACATGTATTCTCCATAAGTCATGGCGCGGGAATCGTTTTCTATGTTCACCGCTACGCCCAGTTCCCTCTGGAATATGTCCTTGAGTGGGATGTCGTCGCTGACGAAATAGGACAGGCTGAATCCTTTTTCGGGGTTCACCCTTCCGGACAGGCTGATCCCGACACCGAGGACCTTGTTCCAGGGGATGTAGGATCCGGTTACCACCTCCTTGATCTTTTTGCAGATGGTGCGGAAAGAATCGGCATTGGCTTCCAGCACGAAAGCGATGTCCTGGATGAAAAACTTGAGGTTGCCGGTGAAATCGGCTATCGCTATGTGGATGTGTTGGCGGGCGACATCCACGCCGACGAAATATCCCGCTTCGGGATTGAGACCGAAGGTGTTCGGCCTCCTGCCGCCGCTGGTGCCCACTTTCCCCTTGTCTGTCAGGTAACCATCTGAAATCAATTCACTTACCAGTTTGGTTGCCGTCGGCACGCTGACGGACAGTTCTTTGCTGAAATCGGCTATGCTGCAGTCGCCGTTTTTAATGCAAAGATCGATTATTCCTTTCTGAATAGGTGTCATAAGTCTCAGTGTTGAATATACAAAATTAACAAATTATTAGTACTTTTGTAATGTTTTTTAAAAAAATTTAAAAAATGAGAGAAAGGAGACTGTCCCTCAGAGCCAAGCTTTATCTGAGTCTGTGTTCCATCGCACTGGTGCTGCTGATCTCCAGCATCATCTCTGTCATGGAGTACAGGCGCATGAGTTCGTATATCTCCGATATGGTCGCAGACAATATCGAAAGCATCAATGCCGCGCAGAAACTCTACGACGATGCGAATGCATACAATCTTGCGATTCTCTCCGTTATCGGCGACGAAAGCTCCACGAGCCGTCCCGGTTTCGACGAGGCTTCTTTCTCCACCCGTCTCGACAGTCTCCGTTCATCCGCTCCCAATACCATCGTGGCCCATCTGGCCGATTCCGTGCAGTATGCCTACGCTGCGTACATGCTTACTTCCTTCGAACTTGAAGACGTGCTCCAATCGGATTTCATCGACACCCGTTCATGGTATTTCGAGCGCCTCCAGCCGCGATACAACCGCCTGCGCCACGACATAGACGCCCTTTCCAATGCCATCTACGAAGAGCTCGCAGACAATTCGGAGACATTCCAGGGGGCGTTCTACCGCAGTATCATCCCCGGAATGGTGGCGGTGGCGGTAGGGCTCCTGCTCGTAATCATGCTGCTCTTCTTCCTTGAATCGAACTACACCAAGCCGATCTACAGGATGCTGGCCTCGATAGGGAATTACCGCAATTACGGCAGAGACTATACCTATTCTTTCGACGGTGACGACCAGCTAAGTGAATTGAATACCGGGATCCACGACCTTACGGAGGAAAACAAGAATCTGCGTAAACGCATCTCGGCAATGAAACAGAATTCCAGGTAGCATGAATTGGAAAACCATCAGCAGGAATGTGGGCTACGCGCTTCTCGTGAGCGCGCTGTTCATGTTCGCGGCCCTCTGCATTGCCGTTTTCGGCAAGGAGGATACTGCGATCGCGCCCCTTTCGATCAGTTTCCTGCTGACGTTCATCTTCGGTATCTTCCCTTTTATTTTCGTACGCAAGACGGCGGCCATAACGATGAGGGAAGGATACGTGATCATCGTGCTCTCGTGGTTGCTGTCATTTATTTTCGGCATGCTGCCTTACGTGCTTTGGGGCGGTCCGTTCACGGTCATAAATGCCTGGTTCGAGAGTGTTTCCGGCTTTACCACGACAGGTTCCAGCATTCTGGAAGAAGTGGAAAGCCTGCCGAAGTCGCTTTTGTTCTGGCGGAGTTCAACTCATTTTATCGGCGGTTTGGGAGTCGTCGTGTTCCTGCTTCTTATCATCCCGTCCTCAAGCCCGATGCGCCTGCGTCTGACTAACATGGAGCTTTCTTCCCTGTCGAAAGAGTCTTACAACGTGCGGGCGAACCAGACCGTCTACATCTTCACTTATGTCTACCTTGGCATGAACGTGATTGCGTTCCTTGCGTACCTGCTTGCAGGAATGTCTCCCTTCGATGCCATCAACCATACTTTCAGCGTATGCGCAACGGGTGGCTTCAGCAGCCGGAACATGTCTATAGCATCGTTCAACTCGCTCCCCATCACCCTGGTGACGATGCTCTTCATGTACTTGTCGTCGCTGCACTTCGGAATGCTGTATATAACGATTGTGACCAGGTCGCTCAAGCCACTGAACAACGACGTCTTTAAGTTTTATACCGGAACGCTGGTTGCCGGAACGGTCATCGTGGCTACCGTCCTCAAGATGCACGGGGTGACTGGGACCTGGTTCCGGGCCTTCATCGACGGCGGTTTCCAGGTACTCAGTTATGCCTCCACCTCTGGTTTAGCCATATGCGACAATAGCGTCTGGCCATGGTTCCCGTCAGTTCTGATAATGGTTCTGGGTATACAGTGCGGCATGGCCGGGTCCACTACGGGAGGCGTTAAATCAGACCGTATCCTACTGGTATTCAAGAGCATGGGTGTTCACATGAAACGCTCCGTCAATCCGTCTACGGTGAATGAAGTCCGCATCAACGGCAGGGCCCTTTCAGACAAGGACGTGGAGCCGCACGTGCTCTACGTTGCAGTGTTCTTCATCGTATTCGCCATATCGTCGCTTCTTTGCATGGCATCAGGCTCCGATAACGCAAATGCAATCATGGGAACCCTCTGCAGCCTGGACAACGTGGGTCCTGCGGCAGGTTCCATCGGGTCGTTCGGAAATTATAATGCAGAACCATCCCTCGCCAAGTTCTTCTATACGATAGATATGTTCATGGGGCGCGTGGAGATTTATCCCGTGCTTGCAGTCGCTTCCTTTATCTTCACCCGCAAGAAAAGATAGATGGACCGCAGCGATTTCCTGTTCAAGGAGTTTATCACCCGATTCAGTTATGAGCCGACCGCTTGTCAGGAGGCTCTCATGCACAAGATCGCTTCCTTCCTGACCGGAGATGACGGGGATATCCTCGTAGTGAACGGATATGCCGGTACCGGCAAGACTACGGCCATATCCGTTGTGATAGACGCTCTGGAGGAGATGAAACTGCACACGGTGCTTCTCGCTCCTACCGGTCGGGCTGCGAAAGTGCTGTCCGGCATGGCGCACAGGCCGGCCTTTACCATCCACAAGCATATCTATCGTCAGAAGTCAGTGGGAGCGGACGGTTTCGGGCAGTTTTCCCTTGCTCCCAACAAGGCGAAGAACACCCTGTTCGTGGTGGACGAAGTGTCGCTGATAGGCATCGAGGAGGCCCAGAAGCAGTCCATGAGCGTGTTCGGCACCGGCAATCTTCTCGAAGACCTGGTCACCTTTGTCCGTGGGGGCGTGGATTGCAGGCTGATATTGATAGGGGATTCAGCGCAGCTGCCTCCGGTTGGCCTGGATGCCAGCCCCGCACTGATTCCGGACTTCATGGACGGATTCGGAGGCGTGCAGTATGCCGAGCTTGTCACGGTGGTGCGCCAGGCCCTCGAATCCGGCATACTCCGCAATGCAACCACCATCCGGGAGATGATACGCGAAGCCGGGGATTCCGAGCCCTCAGGGCCGATAAAACTGAACGTTCGCGACTGTCCGGACGTGGTACGCATCACCGGAGGGGAACTCATCGACACGCTGACATCCGCCTATGCGGATTACGGGGAAGAAGGGACCATAATCCTCTGCCGCTCGAACAAGCGGGCGATCCGGTATAACCTTGGCATACGCTCGCAGGTTCAGTATAAGGAAGACCGTCTCGTGCGGGGCGACCGGCTGATGATAGTCAAAAACTGCTACCAGTTCGTTCAGGACGTAGAGGGGATGGACTACATCGCGAACGGCGACATGGCGGAGCTGGTGCGTATAAGGAATTTCGAAGAGCGCTACGGATTGCATTTCGCCGACGCCGTGCTGAGCTTCCCGGACTACGACGAACTGGAAATCAAGGCCAAGGTCTGCCTGGATACCCTTGAGAGCGAATCGGCGTCGCTGACCTATGAGCAGCAGAATCAGCTGTATCAGGGCGTATCCGCTGATTACGAGCATCTAAAGACAAAGAAAGCCCGCTACGATGCCGTGCGGGAAGATCCATATTATAATGCGCTTCAGCTCAAGTATGCCGATGCCATCACCTGCCACAAGTCACAGGGCGGCCAGTGGCCCTGCGTGTTCATAGACTGCCCCTTCTGGCAGGACGAGCAGACGCTGGACGACCTCAAATGGCTCTATACCGCGCTGACCCGTGCAGTAGAAAAAGTATATCTCGTCAACTTTCCCGACCGTTTCTTCGTATGAAAACACTTATAATAATCCTTGCATCCATCGTGAATCTGACCTGGGCGCCGGATTCATCACGCTTCGCTTTCACCAGGGACAACGATCTTTATGTCTGTGCCAAAGGATCCGTCGACACGCTGCGCCTGACTCATGACGGGTCGGACCTGATCCTTAACGGATATGCCTCCTGGGTATATTACGAAGAGATTTTCGGCCGCCCCTCTCGTTACCGCGCCTTCTGGTGGAGCAAGGACGGACGCAAGTTGGCATTCTACCGCTTCGACCAGACGGACGTGCCCATGTTTCCCATCTATTCACCCGTAGGGCAGGACGGGGTCCTGCACGAAACGCGCTATCCGAAGGTAGGGGAACCGAACCCGAAGGTGAGGATAGGTATGATAGACATGGAACGGCCTTCTGAGATAGTCTGGGCTGATTTCGACGAGAATGACGACCAGTATTTCGGCCGTCCTTTCTGGGGAGATGACGGGAAGTATCTCTATGTTCAGCGGGAACCGCGCATACAGCAGCATCTGGACCTGTTCCGGGTGGATTCCAGCAACGGCAGCAAGGTCTGCACCTATTCCGAAGACAGCAAGACCTGGCTGGAATGGATCGAGGGGATGATTTTCGCCGACAAGGGGCTTTACATGGTCCGCGATTTCGAGACAGGATGGGAGCAAATATACTATCTTTCCTACGATGGGAAGGTGCTGAAGAGAATTACGGACGGCAGGAACTGGAGGGTGAGGCTTCGCAAACTGGACAAGAAGACGGGAGACCTGTATTTCGTCGCCGAGCGCGATTCGCGGGTGAAGTCCTACATGTACAAACTTACCAAAAAGGGTAAAATAATACGGATGACGCCGGAAGGATACAACGTGGAGAGCTGCTGGTTCTCGAAGGACATGAAGAACGTCTATGCCCGTCTTTCAAATGCCCGAACCATGGTGTTCGAATGGTCCAGCCGCGCACCGGGCAGCCTTAAGGACGAAGAGGATTCCCTACGTTTCGCCCTGCCTCATATTATAAGTATAAAAGCCGAGGACGGACAGGACATGTATGCCAGGATAACCTATCCGAAAGGCTTCGATCCGTCTCGCAAATATCCGGTCCACTTTGAAATTTACGGTGGCCCGAATACCGCTTATGTCTATGACCGCTGGCGCAGGCCGGACCCTTGGTACTGGGAGAACGGCATCATCAGCATAGTGGCCGACTGCCGTGTCGCCGGGCATACCGGAAGGGCTGGAAGAGACCTCTCTTTCCGCGACCTGACCACTGTGCCGGTGCAGGACTTCGTGACCTGGGCAGAATGGGCGAAATCCCTTCCTTATGTAGACGGAAAGCATATCGGCGTGGAAGGTTTTTCGTTTGGAGGCACCATGACAGCGATGCTTCTTATGCGCCATCCGGACCTTTTCTGCTGCGGAATCGCGGGTGGCGGAGTATATGACTGGGAGCTTTATGATTCTCACTATACCGAGCGCTTCATGCTCACTTCCGACTTGAATCATGACGGGTTCGAGAAATCGAAAACTTTGAATTATGCCGGGCAGTTGAGCAGGAACGTCCATCTTAAACTGACGCATGGTACGGGCGATGACAACGTTCATTTCCAGAATACCTTGCAGCTGGTGGATGCGCTTCAGGAAGCGGGGAAGCAATTCGAACTGATGATATATCCCGACGGCATGCACGGCTACCGTGGCAAGCAGGGCGAGCATTCCCGGGAGGCGGACAGAATCTTCTGGCTGAAGTATCTGAAAAACCAATGATTTTTCCTATATTTGAAAACTAAAACCAATCGATATGGAAGACTACATGTCCAGAGCCAATGCCTGGCTCACCGGTGACTTCGATCCCGAAACCAAAGGCAAGATTATAGAACTCCGCAACGGCGATCCCGCCGCTTTCGAGGATGCATTCTACAAGAATCTGGAATTCGGCACCGGAGGCCTCCGCGGCATCATGGGCGTCGGCACCAACCGTATGAACAAATACACGGTCGGAATGGCCACACAGGGGCTTGCGAACTATATCCTGAGCCATTGCGAAGGGGATGACCTCCGTTTCTGCGTGTCTTACGACAGCCGCAACAACAGCAAGGAATTCGCAAAGATCACCGCCGACGTGATGTCTGCCAACGGCATACATGTCTACATATTCGACAACATCCGGCCTACCCCCGAACTCAGCTATTCCATCCGCCTTAAGGGTGCCATCGCCGGCGTGATGATCACCGCATCCCACAACCCCAAGGAGTACAACGGCTACAAGGTGTTCTGGAACGACGGCGGGCAGATTACGTCTCCCGTAGACAAAGACATCGTCGCAGAGGTGAACAAGATCACCGATCCTTCCATGGTGAAGTTCGTGGCAGGGGAGCGCTGTGGCAGCATAGACATAATGGGAGCGGACGTGGATGAACTATATCTGAGGGACATCCTTTCGCTGGCCCTTTCGCCGGAATCCTGCGCCCGTCATTCGGATATCAAGTTCGTTTATACGCCCCTTCATGGCTGCGGCGTACGGCTCGTGCCGGAATGCCTTAAGCGTCTGGGATTCAAGAACGTCATCCACGTGCCCGACCAGGACGTCAGCGACGGAGATTTCCCCACCGTGGCATCTCCCAATCCTGAAGAGCCTGCGGCCATGAAGATGGCCCTGGAAGCCGCCGACCGCGAGGGCGCAGACATAGTAATGGCGACCGATCCCGATGCCGACCGTCTTGGAATAGCCGTGCGCAACAACGAGGGCAAAATGGTGCAGTTCAATGGCAATATGACCGCCACGCTGCTAACCTATTATATCCTTTCCCGCAGGAAGGAACTCGGTACCCTGGGCAAGGGTAAGTACCTGGTAAAGACCATAGTAACTACCGAATCCATAAAGGAGCTCGGCGAGAAGTTCGGTGTGCCCTGCTATGACGTGCTGACCGGTTTCAAGTACATCGCAGAGGTGGTCAAGCGCCACGAGGCAGATGGGGAATTCATCTGCGGCGGCGAAGAGAGCTATGGCTTCAACGTAGGCCAGTTCGTGCGCGACAAGGATGCGCAGATGGCTTGCATAATGGTGGCTGAATGCGCTGCATGGGCCGCCGACCAGGGCCTCACCATGTACCAGCTCCTGCAGAAGGTTTACGGCGAAATAGGATACCGCAAGGAACACATGGTCTACATAGTCCGCAAGGGTATCAGCGGAGCTCAGGAAATCGCGGACATGATGACTGATTTCCGTACTAATCCTCCAAAGGAACTGTGCGGTTCGCCTGTAACGAAAGTTATCGATTATCTGGAACCTGAGAAGACCGGGCAGCCCAAGAGCAACGTGCTCCAGTTCTTTGACGAGGCTGGTGACGTAGTGTCCGTCCGTCCTTCCGGAACGGAACCCAAGATCAAGTTCTACTTCGGCGCCAAGGGCTCCGATGCAGATGCCAAGATCGAGTCGCTGACTAAACAGTTCGTGAAGTAAACTCCCTGCACCACTCCCTGAGTGGGCAGATTTCGCATTTCGGGCGCTGTGCGGTACACGTATAGCGCCCGTGAAGTAACAGCCAGTGATGGGCTATCGGACGGATGTCCAAGGGGATGTGTTTTTCAAGGTCCAGTTCGACCGCCCGGGGTGTGTTTCCGCGGCTGAGGCCCAGGCGTCTTGCCACGCGGAAAACATGCGTGTCCACGGCTATTACCGGTTCGTTGTAAAGTATTGATGCAACGACGTTTGCGGTCTTGCGGCCGGCACCCGGAAGCTTCATGAGATTGTCCACGTCCGAAGGGATCCTTCCTCCGAAATCAGTCATTACTTTCCGGGCCATCGCGGCCAGGTTCCGGGCCTTGTTGTTGGGGTAGGAAACCGACTTTATAAAGGGATAAATATCCTCGGCCGTGGCCATTGAAAGAGCCTCTATCGATGGGTATTCCGCAAACAGGGCGGGGGTGACGAGATTCACCCGTTTGTCCGTGCATTGGGCGGACAGGATGACCGAAACCAGAAGCTCGTAGTCGCTTGAAAAATGCAGCTCCGATTCGGCTACGGGAACGTTGTCCACGAAGTAGCCTAGGACAGCTTCGTATCGTTGCTTGAGCGTCATTGCTCGGTGCAGGTTTCATCGGAACAGACGAAAACTCGCCCGGGATAGCGCTCGACGATGCTTTTGTCGTGGGTGACCATTATGAGCGTGGTTCCGTTCTCCTTATTCAGTTTGTTCAGCAATTGCAGGATCTCTTCCGTGGTGTCCTCATCGAGGTTGCCCGTGGGCTCGTCGGCCAGGATGACCTCTGGCTGGTTCAGCAGGGCGCGCGCTATGGCTATGCGCTGCTGCTCGCCTCCGGAGAGCTGATGGGGCATCTTGTGGGCCTTGGTAGTCATTCCAACGGCCTCCAGCACCTCGTCTATGCGCTCATCGGCCTTGCGGCGGTCTTTCCATCCGGTCGCCTTCAGGATGAAATCCAGATTGTCCCAGACGCTGCGGTCCATGAGCAGGCGGAAATCCTGGAACACTACGCCCAGTTTGCGGCGGAGTTTGGGAATGTCCCGCTGGCGCAGCCCGTTGAGCTTGAAACCGCATGCTTCGGCCTCGCCGCTTCCGACCTTGTTTTCGGCCGTTACGGTGCGTATGATGGACGTTTTGCCGCTTCCGACCTTGCCCAGAATGTAGACCAAGTCGCCTGCTGCGACCTCCATGTTCAAGCCGTGGACGACGATGTTGTCGCCTGCCAGGATGTCCGCGTTGCGGAAGGATATTAATGAATCCATAAAAAATGCAACTGATTACTGCAAATATACATTTTATTTGAAGAATTATTGACGAAAAATGATTATATTTGAAGATTAGAAAACAAGGATTCTATGAAACATACGTTTTTGCTGACCTTTACGGCAGTCGCAATGCTTTTTTCTCTTTCTGTGCGCGCGGGCGCGCAGGTAGGCGACGAGTCCTTCCAGGATGCCGTAAACCTCTATCAGAATGGCGTTTACGAGAAAGCTCGAACCATATTCGAGAGCCTTGGTGACCCCATGTCCCGCGCCTATGCCGTGCTTTGTGCCATCAAGGGAGAAGACGACGACCACGAGCGTGTCTTCTGGGAGTACAACAATGAGTATCCCGAATCCGTGCTCGGAAACAGGATACGCTATGAGTATGCGGCAAGCCTTTTTGCAAAAGAAGATTATGCCGGGGCGGCCCAGATGCTGCAGCAGGTAAGTGAAACCCGCCTCGATCCGTCCGACCTTCTCAACTACAACTTCCGCCGCGGATACTGTGCCTATGCAAACGGCAAGTACGACGAGGCCATAACCTATCTCTACAAAGTCGAACAGGCGCCCAAGAGCAGCCTCACCAATCCCGCCCGCTATCATCTGGGATACATCGCCTACAACGGCGGTCAGTTCGACATCGCCGAGAAATGGTTCCAGCTAATAGAACCCGATGAACGCTTCCAGGCCATCGCGCAGTACTACATCCTGGAATGCCGTTTCATGAAGAAGGACTACGACTTCATCATCGACAACGGCCCCGCAATGCTTGAGCAGTGCCCCGAGGAGCGCAAGATGCGCCTCGCCCGCATTATTTCCGAGTCATACCTCGTGAAGGGAGACAAGAACAAGGCCCTTGCATATTACATGATGGAGGGGGAGAAGGAAGGCCAGTCCCGTTCCGACCTATATCACGCAGGTTCCGTGCTCTATGCCGTCCAGGACTACAAGGGAGCCATCGAGAAGTTCTCGAAGATGGAGAACCGCATAGACTCCCTCGGTCAGGTCGCCAACTATCAGCTGGCGTACTCATACATCCGCACCGGCAACAAGGTGGCGGCCTCGGATTCTTTCCGGGATGCTTCCCAGGCAGGATATGATCCTCAAATCCAGGAGGATGCCTGGTTCAACTACGCCAAGCTCGCCTTCGACCTGAATTCGGACATGTCCGTTTTCGGAGGATATCTGCAGCAGTATCCGCAGACTTCCCGCAAGGAGCAGATCTTCAACTATCTGGCGATAGCCGCCCTGAACGCGAAGGACTATGCGGCCGCAATAGAGGCTTACTCCAACATAGAAGAGCTGGATGACGAGCAGCTCGGAAATTACCTGAAGGCCAACTACCTGCGTGCAAGCCAGCTTGCGGGCACTGGGGCATGGACCGATGCCGTGCCGTACTTCCGCTCCGCGGCATTCAACCTTCCCAAGAACGACCGCTACGCCCAGCTTTCGCGCTACTGGCTGGCCGAGTCCCTCTTCAACAGCGGGGACTATGCTTCCGCCGCAGAAGTGTACGAAGAACTCTACAACATCTCCGCCCTCTACAACCGAAGCGAGGGCAAGATGCTTACCTATAACATAGGATATTCCAATTACAATCAGGGCAAATACGAAACCGCCGCACGCTGGCTGGACCAGTACATCAACTCCGCCGATCCCGGCGCCCGCAAGGATGCCCTCGTACGCCGTGCGGACTGCGATTTCGCCCGCCACAACTACAAGGCTGCCATCGTATCCTACAAGAAGGTGCTGGACAACTACTACGACGTGAACGACATCTATCCTTATTACCAGCAGGCAATCGCATACGGCCTGTCTGGCAACAAGAAGGAAAAGGTGAACGTGCTTTCGCGCGTTGCGTCCGCATCCGCAGACGCTCCCATGTATTCCGAGGCAATGTACGAACTCGGCCGCGCCTACATGGAAACCGACAACAACCAGATGGCGGTCAAGACCTTCGGCACGCTTCAGACTACCACCTCCGACAATACCTACGCCGCCCGCGCCCTGATTGGCCGCGGCATGGCCCACCGCAACATGAAGGAGTACGAGAAAGCCGTGAACGACTACAAGATGGTGGTGGATCTCCTACCCCAGAGCGAATATGCAGAGGAGGCCCTTATGGCCATCAATTCCATCTACCAGACCACCAACGAGCCGGAGAAGTTCCTGGAATACATGCAGTCCCGCAACCTTTCCGTCGGCAAGACGCCCAAGGAGCGCGAGACCATCTACTTCAACACCGCCGAGCAGATTTACCTCTCCGGAGGCTTCGACCGTGCCGTGGTATCCTTCCAAAAGTATCTTCAGGACTATCCGAACGGCGAGAAGAGGGGAGACGCCTGGTTCTACCTTGCAGATTCCTACAGGGCCTTGTCCGAAAAGGAAAAGGCCTGCAGCGCCTATAAGCTCGCATTCAATGAACTGAAGGAAGGTTCCTTCGCCGAGACGGCCGCATACAACTACGCCAAGCTTTCCTTCGAGATGCAGCATTGGTCCGATGCCTACGAGGGCTTCTGCGCCCTTCTCGACATGGCGAAGATGGAAGAGAACAGGGCTGCCGCAAGGCTTGGCAAGATGCGTTCCGCTTATCAGGGCCACTGCTATGAAGATGCCATCGCCGCCGCAAGGGACATTATTTCGAACAATCCTACCGCGGCCGAATCCCGTGAAGGCTGGTTCGTCGAGGCCAAATCGCTGCTGGCCACCAGCCACCGCGACGAAGCATATCTGTTCTTCCGCAAGCTGGCCGAACAGCCTTCGACTCCAGAAGGGGCCGAATCCTACTACATGGTCGTGCGCGACCTCTGCGACACCGGCGAATTCGAGAAACTCGAAGAGAAGGTTTACGACTTCGCTTCGAAGTGCGGAGATCAGTCCTACTGGCTCGCCAAGTGCTACATAGTGCTGGGGGACGGCTTCCGCGAGCAGGGCAAGATTGCCCAGGCAAAGGCCACGTGGGAGAGCATACGCGATGGATATACCGCTTACGGTGAAGGCGACGACGTGTTGGAATCCGTTAACCAGAGAATTGCCGCATTATGAGAAAATCGATATACATACTGACTGCCGCCACATTTATGGCCGCAGCCCCCGCTTTCTCACAGAATCTTAATCCGCAGGTTCAGGTTACGAACGACTACAAGGCCGAGATGGGAAAATCCGGCAAGCAGTCCGTACCTCTCGAAATCCCGGATTCGCTTACGAGTTTCCGCACCTCGGTAAGCTACGACGTGTTCTCCACGCCGTACAAGGGGTCGTATGAATTCGTTCCATACGAAATCAGCGTAACCCCCCAGAAACCGGCTTCCGATTACAACCGTTTCTACCTGAAGGCAGGCGCAGGATACACCCTGCGTCCCGAGCTGCAGTTCGTGTGGACGCCCGTCCGTTCCCTTTCGGGGAATACCGTGGCGGTCTACAATGATTTCTACGGTTATATGGGCAATTACGGCACTATCGACAGCCGTGCGGATTATGCCGGCCACGACTTCGCCGAGAAATTTGGCGTCGAAGGCCGCTATTTCGCCCGTAATTTCACGATTACGTACGGTCTGGGTTACGACGGCATTTTCACCGGGGACTTCTCCGGCAATTCCGCATTCAACGATTTCGCCCTCCAGGGCAGGATACTTTCGGACGCCGATGCAAAGCTGGTATATGATTTCGGCCTAGAACTCGGACAGGCGTTCGATGCACAGGTCTCTCAGACTTCCATCAAGGCGGAAGGAGGATTCTTCCCCAACTGGATGCTTCCCTTCGACCTCCGCGTGGACTTCAACCTGGAAGCCGACATTTACGAAAAAGGCGGATTCAACAACGTGTTCGTCGCCCAGATCGCGCCCAAGGCCCTGTTCGAATGGGATTGGGCGAAGCTTTCGGCCGGAGTCATCCTGAGCCCTGCGAGCGACATCCAGTGGATTTATCCGGACGTAAGGATAACCGCCGACCTTCTGGACAACTCCCTCCAGGCCTACGCCTTCGTGAAGGGAGGCCAGCTTGCATGGAATTATGCCGAACTCAAACTCGATGACCATTGGTTCGGTGCAGGCTACACGAACGTGCTTAAACCTACCCTCGAGCGCCTGAATTTCGCTCTGGGGGCCAGGGGCAGTGCGATGAAGTATCTCCAGTACGACGTACGCGGCGGATGGGTTTCATGGTCAGATGCCCCCATGCGCTCGCTGAAACCGGATGCTGTGGTCGCCACCCAGCTTAACCGCGGAATCACCTATGCCGATTTCAACGCCTGGTATGCCGATGCCGACATTCACTGGAAGACATCCCGCCTGGCCGTAGACCTTGGCGTCCGCTACAAGCATACGAACGTCGTCGCTAACGACAATTACCTCGATATTCCCGCACTGCTCGGATCGTTCCGCGCCGTATACAACTGGAATTACAGGATTTTCGCAGGAGTTACCTGCAATGCCCGTACCGAGCAGAAAGCCGCTACATATCCCGTTCCCGGATTCGTGGATCTGGGGCTTGTGGGCGAGTACCGCTTCAACAACCGTTTCGGTGCCTGGGTGAACGTGGGCAACCTCCTGAACGGAGAGATAGCCCTTTCTCCGCTCCATGTGCAGAAGGGTATTTATTGCACGGCTGGAATCAGCCTTAACGTCAGATAATTATAAAACGATTTAAAATACAGAAAAAATGATTGAACAAGAAGAGATGAAGGTTGCTGAGGAACAGTATTCAGCAGGTAGCATACAGGTTCTCGAAGGGTTGGAAGCTGTGCGCAAGCGCCCCTCCATGTATATCGGAGACATTTCCGAGAGGGGCCTGCACCATCTGGTATATGAGGTGGTGGACAACTGTATCGACGAGGCGATGGCTGGTTTCTGCGACAGCGTGGACGTGCAGATACTGGAAGACAATTCCATCCGTGTGCAGGATAACGGACGTGGTATTCCTACCGGAATGCACCCGAAGGAGCACCGTTCCGCCCTCGAGGTGGTTCTCACAGTGCTCCATGCCGGCGGCAAGTTCGACAAGAACAGTTACAAGGTGTCCGGCGGTCTGCATGGCGTGGGCGTTTCCTGCGTGAACGCCCTTTCGGACCTCCTGATAGCCGAAGTGCACCGCGAGGGAAAGATCTTCATGCAGAAGTATTCCAAGGGCAAGCCCATCACCCAGGTAGAGGTGATAGGGGAATGCCCCGAATCCGACCATGGAACCATTATCACCTTCCATCCGGATCCCACCATCTTCGTGCAGACCACGGTTTATAAATACGAGACTCTCGCAGGCCGTCTCCGCGAACTTGCTTTCCTCAACAAGGGAATCAACATACGCCTTACCGACAAGCGCTCCCTCGTGGAGGAATTCGTTCAGGACGAGGCCGGAGAAAGCAAGGCTACCGGCAAGCAGGTCTTCAAGTCGGAGGTGTTCTACTCCGAGGAAGGCCTCAAGGAATTCATCGACTACCTCGATGCAGGTTCCTCCAAGCTCATCCCCGAGCCCGTCTGCGTGTCTTCCGACAAGATCATCCCCATCGACATCGCCCTCCAGTACAATACGGGATATTCCGAGAAGATATATTCCTATGTGAATAACATCAATACCATCGAAGGAGGAACCCACCTCCAGGGCTTCAAGATGGGTCTCAGCCGTTCGCTGAAGAACTATGCCGACAAGAACAAGCTCCTCGAGAAGGCGAAGGTGGAACTCGCTCCGGAAGATTTCCGCGAGGGCCTCACCGCCGTCATCTCCGTCAAGGTGGCCGAACCTCAGTTCGAAGGCCAGACCAAGACCAAGCTCGGTAACACCGAGGTGACGTCCGCCGTTTCCCAGGCAACCGCCGCGGCGATGGACATATATCTCGAAGAGAACCCCAAACTCGCGAAGACCATCATCGACAAGATCGTGCTCGCCGCTACGGCCCGTGCGGCTGCGCGCAAGGCACGCGAGATGGTGCAGCGCAAGACCGTCATGACCGGCGCAGGCCTGCCCGGCAAGCTCGCGGACTGCTCCGAGAACGATCCCGAGAAGTGCGAACTCTTCCTCGTCGAGGGTGATTCCGCAGGCGGCACCGCCAAGCAGGGCCGCGACCGCCGCTACCAGGCCATCCTGCCTCTGCGAGGCAAGATCCTGAACGTGGAGAAGGCCGCTGAAGGCCGTGCGTTCGACAGCCAGGAGATCCAGAACATCTACACCGCACTCGGCGTGCGCGTGGCACAGGAAGATGAAACCGGCGAGAAGCACATGGACCTCAGCCGCCTGCGCTACCACAAGGTGGTCATCATGACCGATGCCGATGTGGACGGCAGCCATATCGCCTGCCTAATCCTCACCTTCTTCTTCCGCTACATGCTCGACCTCATCAAGAACGGATACGTCTATCTTGCCACCCCTCCGCTCTATCTGGTGAAGAAGGGCAAGGAAGAGGTGTATTGCTGGACCGAGGAACAGCGAGAAGAGGCTGCCATGCGCCTTGGCAAGGGTTCCGACAAGGGTTACACCGTGCAGCGCTACAAAGGTCTCGGTGAGATGACCGACCAGCAGCTCTGGGAGACCACCATGGATCCCGCCAACCGCAGGCTCCGCAAGATTACCATCGAGAACGCCGCCCAGGCGGAACGCACCTTCTCCATGTTGATGGGTGACGACGTCCCGCCGCGCAGGCAGTTCATCGAAGAGAATGCACATTACGCAAATATTGACGCATAAAACCAATAAACCACCATGTTAGACATTTTTGATCGCATTGCACGCGATTCCGGCGGCCCCATCGGCCAGTATTTCGAACAGGGCTTCGGCTATTACATGTATCCCCGCCTCGAAGGCGAGCTCGGCCCTCATATGACGTTCAACGGCATCCCGGTGCTCAACTGGAGCCTGAACAACTACCTCGGCTTGGCAAACCATCCCGAGGTGCGCAAGGCTGACGCCCAGGGCGCCGCTGACTGGGGCCTCGCATATCCCATGGGAGCCCGCATGATGTCCGGCCACACCCGTTATCACGAGAAACTTGAAAAAGTTTTCGCCGATTTCGAGAAGAAGGAAGATGCATTCCTGTTCAATTTCGGCTATCAGGGAATAGTCTCGACGATCGACGCACTGCTTGCCCGCCACGATGTTGTGGTGTACGATGCGGAGTGCCACGCCTGCCTTCTGGACGGAATACGCCTGCACATCGGCAGCAAGTATAAATATCGTCACAACAACATGGCCGACTGCGACAAGGTACTTACCCGTGCCTGCGCCGAGGCTGAAGAGAACGGCGGCGGCGTGCTGCTCATCACCGAAGGCGTCTACGGCATGACCGGCGCCCTCGGCAAACTCGACGAGATAGTCGCCCTCAAGAAGAAGCACAAGTTCCGCATCCTCATCGACGACGCCCACGGATTCGGCCTCCTCGGAGAGCACGGCCGCGGCACTTCCGAGCACTTCGGCGTGATGGACGACATCGACATCTACATTGGCGCGTTCGCGAAGAGCATGGCATCCATCGGCGGATTCGTCGCCGGCCCCCACTACATCATCAACTACCTGCGCGCCAACATGCGCAGCCAGATGTATGCGAAGAGCCTTCCCATGCCTCTCGTGATAGGCAACCTCAAGCGTATGGAGATAATCGATTCCCCTGAGGGAGACGAACTCCGCAAGAAGTGCTGGGCCATCACCCACGCCATCCAGGATGGTTTCAAGAAGGAAGGATTCGACATCGGCGAGGCGGAAGCATGCGTGACTCCCGTGCATATCAAGGGCGGTATAGCCCAGGCTACCAAGATGGCCAAGGACCTGCGCGAGAACTACAAGATATTCTGCTCGATGGTCATCTATCCCGTCATCCCGAAGGGTATGATCATCTTCCGCATAGTCTGCACCGCTGCCCATACGATGGAAGACGTGCAGTACACCCTGAATGCATTCAAGGAGATCAAGGCAAAACTCGACGCGGGACTTTATGACGGCGACGACATTGCCGCAATGACCGTCAAATAGTGAAAGAATATTTCAAAGACAAAGTGATAATCGTCACCGGAGCCAGCTCGGGTATCGGGCTGGCCTCGGCACGGTTGTTCGGCAGCCTCGGAGCAAAGGTGGTTCTTGCCGCCCGCCGGTTGGATAAACTGGAGGAACTCGCACCGACAGTCGCTCCCGCCGAGCGTGTGCTGTGCGTGAAGTGCGACGTGTCCGACGAGGCAGATGCCAAGGCCCTCATTGATGCCGCGGTCGAGCGTTTCGGGGGCATCGACATCCTGGTGAACAACGCCGGGCTTTCCATGCGCGCCATGTTCAAGGACCTGGACCTCAAGGTGATACATTCCCTGATGGACGTCAATTTCTGGGGCACGGTGAACTGCACGAAATATGCCCTGCCTTATCTGCTCGAGCGTAAGGGACAGGTGGTCGGAGTGATCAGCATCGCTGGTTATTCCGCCCTTCCCGCCCGTACCGGATACTCATCCTCCAAATACGCCATACGCGGATTCCTGGACACCCTGCGCATCGAGCACCTTAAAGACGGTCTCGGAGTGCTGGTGTTCGCCCCCGGATACACTTCTTCAAACGTGCGCAACGCCGCGCTCACGGCAGATGGCTCCGCCCAGGGCGAAACCCCGCTGGACGAAGGCAAGCTGATGAGTGCCGAAGAGTGCGCTAAGCATCTTGCAAAGGCTCTGAGGAAGCGCAAGTCCACCTGCACACTCACCACGCTGGGTAAGGCTACCGTCTGGGCGCACAGGCTGTTCCCCCGCCTGACGGACAAGCTCACGTACAAATACATCGCAAGAGAAGCTAACAGTCCCTTCAAATGAAAAAGTTCCTCCCACTCCTCCTGGTGTTCCTTGTAATCCTGCTTGTGCTGCCCCGCAGCGCAAAGTTGCGCTATGATTATCGCAAAGGCGCACCCTGGGAACATGAAACGCTCATCGCCCGATTCGATTTCCCCATCCTGAAGTCGGAAGATGAACTGATGGAGGAAAGGCGTCAGGCTGCCGGACAGATCGTTCCGTATTACAAGTATCTGGACGATGTCGTTACCCGCAACGTGCGTGCGGCGGAAACCATGGAGTTGGGGGAGTACGAGTATTTGCGCCCCGATCTGGTCTCCTCCCTCAAGTCGGTTTACGACAGGGGAATAGTCAGCGATGACGGTATCGACAGCCCTTCCGAGGTCATCTATGTGCAGAATGGCAAGCGTGCTGCCCCGAGGCCGGTTTCCGAGGTGTCCCGTCTGGCGGATGCCAGGGAGGCTTTCATCGCTTCGGTGGCTTCCCGTTGGCCCGGCGTGAACGTGGATTCGGTGCTTCGCAGTGTCGCCGCCCAGGATCTTGTAGTCCCTGACCTCAGTTACGACCGTCTTGCCAGCGAGCAACTCAGCTCCGATGCCAGCATCTCCGTCTCTCCGACATCCGGTTACGTGAGCGCCGGGCAGCAGATAGTGTCCGAAGGTGAGATGGTGACGGCCGAGATCGCCCAGATGATCGGTTCCTACGAAAAGGAGTACAATGCCAACATGGGTTCATCAACCGGAGGACTCCTGTTCTGGCTGGGGAATGCCGTTACGGCCCTTCTGCTGGTAGTTTTCCTCTTCTTCTCTATCAGGCTGGTCAATCCCACGGTGTTCACAGACAGCGGCAAATACCTTTATCTGCTGCTGGTCTTTACGGTTTTCACCGTCCTATCGATCGTGATGCCGCGAAGCTACCCGGATTACCTCTGCGCCGTGCCGTTCGTGCTCTGCGCACTTCTGCTGGAAGCATTCTTCGACGACAGGCTAGTCGTCATGGCATATACGGTTTCCCTGCTCCCGCTGCTTCTGTTTGCAGACGGAGGCAAGGCGGTTTTCACAATTTTCCTCGCAGGCGGCCTGATCTCCATGATCACTTTCAAGCACTTCAACCGTGGCTGGAGGCAGTTCCTGAACGCTTTCATCACCTTTGCAGTGATGTTTACCGTGTTCATGGGGCTGAGGCTGACGGATATCGCAAGCGGCAACATTCTCAGGATGGCATGGATGCTTTTCTTCTCCTCCTTCCTGTGTGTAGCCGGTTATCCGCTGTCCTACCTGTTCGAGAAGATTTTCAACCTGGTGTCGGTCTACCGGCTCAGGGAACTTTGCGATACTTCCGGGCCTCTGCTGCGTGAACTCGAGCAGAAGGCTCCCGGCACCTTCCAGCATTCTCTGCAGGTGATGAACATGGCCGATGCCGTTGCCGGTGCGGTCGGGGCGAACGTACAGCTCGTGCGTGCCGGCGCCCTCTACCACGACATAGGCAAGATGCTCAATCCCATGTGCTTCGTGGAGAATGAATCCATGCTCCCTGCCGACGGGGTGCGCCGCTATCATGACGGTCTTTCCCCCCAGCAGAGCGCCAGGGATATCATCAAGCATATTACGGACGGTGATGAACTCGCCCAGAAGCACCGCCTTCCTTCGATCATCCGGGCATTCATCCTTTCGCATCACGGAACTACCGTGGTCAGCTATTTCTACGACCGTTTCCTGAATGCCGGCGGATCCCCCGCTGAAATAGGGGAGTTTACATATCCGGGCATCAAGCCCGTCACACGAGAGCAGATCATCCTCATGCTGTGCGACAGCATAGAGGCTGCTTCCCGTTCCCTGAAGGATTATACTCCCGAGGCATTCGACGCCTTCGTGGAGAATATCGTTGCAGGCAAGATGGAAGAAGGCCAGTTCGAGGATGCCGAGATCAGCGTGAAAGACCTTGGAATAGTCAAGGCTGCACTTAAGAATTATCTCGCCCAGATGTATCACGGGCGCATAGCATATCCGAAGAAAAAGAATAAATTAATAGGTTTACTGAAATGAAATTAGAAAAGAAACAGGTCGATGCCTTGAACATCGAACTCACCCTGAACATCGAACAGGGTGACTACGCAGAGATTGAACGCAAGAAACTGGCCCAGCGCCGCAGGACCGCCGATTTCAAGGGCTTCCGCAAAGGAATGGTGCCCGAGAGCCTAGTGCGCCGCGTATATGGCGACCAGATACTCGCAGAGTCCGTGAACGAAGTAATTTCGAAGGGACTCCAGGATTTTATAGATGAGAACAAGCTGAACGTGCTCGGCGAGCCTCTCGGAAGCGAGAAGCAGCCCGAGGTCGAGTGGAAGGACGGAAACGACTTCACTTTCGTTTTCGACATAGCTACATATCCCGAGTTCGAGGTCTCAGCAGGCAAGGAAGACAGCATCAGCAAGTATACCATCACCGCCACCGCAAAAGAAAAGGCGGACATGCTCAAGAACCTCAAGAAGTACTATGAGGAGAAGAAGGAAGAGAAGAGCGAAGATGATCTCACCGCCGAGCTCGACGCGCGTCTTGTCTCCGAGTATGCCCAGCAGGCAGAATGGAGGTTCACCAAGGATATCCGCGACTATTTTGTGGAGAAGATCAAGTTCGACCTTCCCGAGGACTTCATGAAGCGTTGGCTCTTCGAGGCCAACGGCGGCAAGGTCAGCAAGGAAGATATCGAGAAGGACTTCGAGGGTTTCCTCGCAGACTTCCGCTGGCAGCTCATCCGCAGCGCCTTCATGCGCAAGTACGGCTTCAAGGTGGAGCAGAAGGACATCCAGGATGCTGCAGTCGGCTTCGTGCACTATCAGTATGCGATGTACGGCATGCCCAACGTGCCCGAGGAAATCGTGAAGGAGGCCGTTCAGAACATGATGAGCGACCGCAAGCAGATCGACCGCCTCGTGGAGCAGGTAGAAGACAACAAGGTCTTCGGCAAGCTCAAGGAAGAGGTTACCGTCAAGGCAAAGAAGATCACTTCGGAGAAATTCCGTGAACTGAAATAACCATGTCCGATTTCGAGAAATTCGCCAAGTCCGAGCTTGGCGTGGGGGCAATGACCCTTCACCGCTTTGGTTCGGCGATGGATTCCTACATCAATCCGACCATCATCGAGGAGCGCAAGCTGAACGTGGCCAGCATGGACGTGTTCAGCCGCCTCATGATGGACCGCATCATCTTCCTGGGCGTTCCCATCGACGATGACGTGGCCAACATAGTGCAGGCCCAGCTGCTTTATCTGGCATCCGGCACCGAAAGCAATGCCGATATCACCCTCTATCTGAATACGCCTGGCGGTAGCGTTTCCGCAGGCCTTGGCATCTACGATACCATGCAGATAGTGGAACCCGACATCGCTACCGTGTGCACGGGCATGGCCGCCTCCATGGGCAGCGTGCTGCTCTGCGCCGGCACCAAGGGCAAACGTGCCGCCCTTCCGCACAGCCGCGTGCTGATCCATCAGCCCCTGGGCGGAGCCCGTGGCCAGGCATCCGACATCCTCATCGCCGCCAAGGAGATAGAAAAGACGCGGGACGAACTCTGCCGCATTATAGCCGAGCACAGCGGACAGCCCTTCGAAAAGGTGTTCGCCGATGCTGACCGCGACTACTGGATGAATTCGGAGGAGGCCCTCGCCTACGGTATGGTGGACAAGATCCTCCGTAAAAAGAAGAAGTAATGGCAGGTAAAGACAACGCCCGCGTTCCCAAACCGAAGGAGATAAAGGCCTTCCTGGACCAGTATGTGATTGGGCAGGACAGGGCCAAGAAACTCCTTTCGGTGGCTGTATACAACCACTACAAGCGCATCCTCCACAATGTTATAGACCGTCCGGACGACGGCGTCGAGCTGGAGAAGTCCAACATCCTGCTCATAGGTCCGACCGGAACCGGTAAGACCTTGCTTGCGCGCACCATAGCCAAGATGCTGATGGTGCCGTTCGCCATCGTGGATGCTACGGTGCTTACCGAGGCAGGATATGTAGGGGAGGATGTGGAAAGCCTCCTGGTGCGTCTCCTGCAGGATGCCGACTACGACCTGGCCCAGGCCGAGATGGGAATAGTATTCATCGACGAGATAGACAAGATATCCCGCAAGAGCGACAATCCTTCCATCACCCGCGACGTGTCGGGGGAGGGAGTGCAGCAGGGACTGCTCAAATTGCTGGAGGGCAGCGTGGTGAACGTGCCTCCGGCTGGCGGACGCAAGCATCCAGAACAGGAATTCATCCACTTCGACACCAAGAACGTGCTGTTCATCTGTGGGGGCGCATTCGAGGGTATAGACCGCATAATCGCCCAGCGCATGAATACCCGTGTTATCGGTTTTGGTTCGGACGAAAAGCAGAAGGTGGACAAGGACAATCTGCTGCGCTATGTGGAATCACAGGATATACGCAAGTATGGACTGATCCCCGAAATCGTCGGGCGTCTTCCTGTGGTCATGAGCCTCGACAATCTCGACCGCAAGGCCCTGAAGCGCATCTTGACCGAGCCAAAAAACGCCATCCTGCGGCAGTACGAGAAGCTCTTCGATATAGACGGCATCAAGCTGGAGATCGAGCCCAAGGTGCTGGATATAATAGTAGATACGTCCATCAAGGACAAGCTAGGTGCCCGCGGCCTTCGATCAATTTGCGAACGCATAATGAACGACGCCATGTATGAAGCGCCGTCCTCGCGGAAGAAGGTTTTCAAACTTACCGCAGAATACGCAAAAGAAAAGCTCAGGGCCTAGTTATGCCGTGGCGGCTAACTAGCTGACACATAACGTTATAATATAAAGCCTCCCCCTCAAAAACAAGGGGGAGGCTTTTATTTATTACATTGTTATTCAGGCACTTAGCCGCCACGCTATTTCAGAACCCCAAGTTCCTTACCGACCTTAATGAATGCGGCGATGGCCTTGTCCAGGTGTTCCTTTTCGTGAGCGGCGGATATCTGCACGCGGATGCGGGCCTGGCCCTTGGGAACCACGGGATAGTAGAATCCGGTTACGAAGATACCTTCTTCCGCCATGCGGGCTGCGAACTTCTGGCTGAGAGGAGCGTCGTAAAGCATCACGGCGAGGATTGCGCTCTGGGTAGGCTTGCAGTCGAAGCCGGCGGCGAGCATCTTCTCGCGGAAGTACTTCACGTTCTCCTGCTGCTTGGTGTGAAGTTCGTCGGATTCCTCGAGCATCTTGAAGAGTTCGAGACCGGCGCCGCAGATCATAGGAGGCAGGGAGTTGGAGAAGAGGTACGGGCGGCTGCGCTGACGCAGCATATCAATAATCTCCTGGCGGCCGGTGGTGAATCCGCCGACAGCTCCGCCGAAGCTCTTTCCGAGGGTGCCGGTGTGGATGTCGATGCGGCCGTAGAGGTTGAATTCCTCGGCAACGCCGTGGCCGGTCTTACCTACAACACCGGCGGAGTGGCTTTCATCTACCATCACGAGGGCCTCATATTTCTCGGCAAGTTCACAGATCTTGTCCATCGGAGCGACGTTGCCGTCCATGCTGAACACTCCGTCGGTGACGATGATGCGGAACCTCTGGGCCTGGGCCTCTTTAAGGCAGCGCTCGAGGTCTTCCATGTCGGCATTGGCATAACGGTAACGCACGGCCTTGCAGAGGCGTACGCCGTCGATGATGGATGCGTGGTTGAGAGCATCGGAGATGATGGCGTCCTCAGCGGTCAGAAGGGGCTCGAACACGCCTCCGTTGGCATCGAAGCATGCCGCATAGAGGATGGTGTCATCGGTATGGAAATACTTTGCGATGGCCTTCTCCAGCTTGCGGTGAATGTCCTGTGCGCCGCAGATGAAACGGACGGATGACATGCCGTAGCCGCGCTCGTCCATTGCCTTCTTGGCAGCGGCGATCAGCCGGGGATTGTCCGACAGACCGAGATAGTTGTTAGCGCAGAAATTCAGTGCCTTGCTGCCGTCTTCGAGAGTGATTTCCGCACCCTGGGGCGAGCATATATTGCGTTCGCGTTTGTAGAGACCAGCCTCATCGATGGCTTTCAATTCATCCTGGAGATACTTTTGAAACTTACCGTACATAATATGATTATCGTTTTAGGTTCAATATTACAACAAAAATAGTAAATTTGTATTGTAATTTGTAACACTCGAATGAAAAATGTTCTCATTATAGGCTCCACGGGCCAGATAGGTTCTGAGTTGACCATGAAACTCAGGCACTTGCATCCTGAAGGAAATATTGTAGCCGGATACATTCCCGGATTCGAACCCAAGGGAGAACTGCTGGAAAGCGGCCCTTCGGCCGTCGTGAACGTGGTGGACGGAATGCAGATCGCGGATGCTGTTGGGAGATATAACATCGACACCATCTACAACCTAGCCGCCCTCCTTTCCGCAACCGCGGAGAAGTTCCCCCTCAAGGCTTGGGACATCCAGATGAATGGCCTCATCAATATCCTGGAGGTAGCCCGCGGCCATGGCTGCGCAGTTTTCACTCCCAGTTCCATCGGTTCCTTCGGCCCCAGCACTCCTCATAAGGACACCCCTCAGGATACAATCCAGCGTCCGACTTCGATGTATGGAGTAACCAAGGTGGCAACCGAGCTCCTGAGCGATTATTATTTCCATAAATACGGTGTGGATACCCGTTCGGTACGTTTCCCTGGGCTGATTTCCTATACTACTCTTCCCGGCGGCGGCACTACCGACTATGCCGTTGAAATCTATTATGCTGCTGTCAAGGGATTAGAGTTCGTTTGCCCCATCGCAGCCGGAACGCTGATGGACATGATGTACATGCCCGATGCCCTCAAGGCGGCCGTGGATATCATGGAAGCCGATCCTTCGAAGCTCGTCCACCGCAATTCCTTCAACATTGCTTCAATGAGCTTTGCTCCGGAAGATGTGTTTGCAGCCATTAAGAAGATAATACCTGACGCACGCATGCGCTACGAAGTGGATCCCGTTCGACAGGCCATAGCGGATTCCTGGCCGGACAACATGGATGATTCCTGCGCCCGCGCCGAATGGGGATGGCAACCGCACTATGATCTGGATTCAATGTCGCAGGATATGATCAAGCATCTTAAAGAAAAGCTCGGAGCCTAGGCCCCGAGCTTTTCTTTTATCCTAATACTATAATCTATCCCAGGAATCCCAGCAGGATACCGGCGGCGACCGCTGAGCCGATAACGCCGGCAACATTGGGCGCCATGGCGTGCATCAGCAGGTGGTTGGACGGGTCGCATTCGAGGCCGACGGCTTCGGAGACGCGTGCGCTGTCGGGCACGGCTGATACGCCTGCATTGCCAATCAGAGGATTGATCTTACGGTCTTCGCTGCAGAAGAGGTTCATTATCTTCACGAACAGCACTCCGCTGAAGGTCGCGATTATGAACGACAGCAGGCCGAGGCCGAAGATCAGCACGGAACGTCCGTTAAGGAACACGTCTGCCTGGGTGGATGCACCGACGGTCAAACCGATAAGCGTAGTGACCACGTCGATGAGCGGTCCGCGGGCTGTCTCGGCAAGGCGGCGGGTAACGCCGGATTCCTTAAGCAGGTTGCCGAAGAACAGCATGCCGAGCAGAGGCAGGCCGGAAGGTACTATGAAAGCGGTGCAGATGAATCCCACGATAGGGAAGATTATCTTCTCCCTGCGGCTCACCTCGCGGGGCTTCGCCATGTGGATCATCCTTTCCTTCTTGCTGGTCATCAGCAGCATGATGGGCTTCTGTATGACCGGCACCAAGGCCATGTATGAATAGGCTGAAACCGCAATCGCACCCATCAGCTCCGGAGCCAGTTTGCCGCTGAGGAAGATGGCCGTAGGGCCGTCCGCTCCACCTATAATGCCGATTGCACCAGCCTCATTGGGGGTAAACCCGAGGGCCAGGGCCAGAAGGTATGCTCCGAAGATACCCATCTGCGCGGCAGCGCCTATCAGCACCAGCCTGGGCTGGGAGATGAGAGCGCTGAAATCCGTCATGGCACCGATTCCAAGGAAGATCAGCGGGGGATACCATCCCTGACGAACGCCCTGATAGAGTATGTTCAGTACCGATCCCTCTTCGTAGACGCCGATGCGCAGACCTTCGCCCGTGGCAGGATCGAAAAAGAGAGGGATATTGCCTATGATCATACCGAATCCAATAGGCACGAGAAGCAGGGGTTCCCAGTGTTTCCTGATTCCCAGGAAGATGAACAGCAGCCCTATGCAGATCATCGCGAGATGCTGCCAGGTTGCGTTCGCAAATCCTGTAAACTGCCAGAACTGCTGGAGGCTGTCTATAACCGTATTGCCCATTGCTTATGCTATGCTGGCGATATCTGCTCCTTCAAGGACGGAGTCGGTCTTCTTCACGTAGATGGCGGTTACGGTTCCGTCGGCTTCCGCCAGGATGTCGT
>JAEEGI010005611.1_pt1 | contig 28858 bp, 26 predicted proteins | sample 8958751 | NCBI WGS metagenome assembly JAEEGI01 (sample SAMN16246545, study PRJNA631951) | gut metagenome | biome: gut microbiome; feature: rumen; material: KS-attached | host: Bos | place: Iran: Karaj | collected 2018-10 | reverse complement strand
GACGGGATAGAAAACCGTTTCCAGGTCGTGATAACCGTCGCTCCGCTTGTTGACAACATTGAGTCCGAGGTTCACCTTGGCGCATACTTGAATTTTCATAATCAATATGTTTTCTGAATTGCAATTCTTATTAGTCTTGTTGCAGCATACATGTTTGCAGCGTCTTGATAATATTCCGTTGAGCCACTTCTTTTTGCAAGGCCTCTTCGAGAGGAGTGCCTGGAGGGTTGATGCATTCCACCCTTTTGAAACCTGCCTGAAGCAGGGCATCACGGTCGTTTACACGTCCCGCAATCAGATATACGGGAACTTTGCCCGACTGCTCCAGGATGCCCATAGGCAGTTTTCCCATCAGCGTCTGGCGGTCGGCTGAACCTTCGCCTGTGACGATGAAGTCGGCATCTTTGGCTATATTGCTGAATCCTACGGTATCGAGCAGCAACTGAATGCCCGACTTGTAGTCAGCGTCCATGTACTGCATGAAGGCATAGCCTAATCCTCCAGCCGCTCCAGCACCTGGATTCTGCGAGCGGTCGAATCCGAAATGTCTGGCAGAGATGTCGGCAAACTTCCTTGCACGCTCGTCAAGCTGTGACACCATTTCCGGTGTGGCACCTTTCTGGGGCGCAAAAACATGGGCGGCTCCCTGTATGCCGCAAAGCGGGTTGCTTACATCGGAGGCGATGGTGAACCGCACGTCCCTCAGTTCCTCAACATCATCCCATATACCTAAAGATTTCCCTGCGGGATTACCGGGATGGCGGGCAAAGATATCGATGAGCGCCCTGAGCATTCCTATCCCGGCATCGCTTGTTGCGCTTCCGCCTAGTCCGATGATAATATGCTTTGCTCCCCGCCGAACGGCATCGGCAACCAGTTGGCCTGTTCCGTAGCTCGTCGCAACCATTGGATTTCTTTCTTCCTTGGTCAGCAAAGTCAGTCCGCTGGCCTGTGCAATTTCAATCACAGCAGTTTCTCCTTTCAGCAGATAGCGGGCTGTAACAGGTCTCATCAGCGGGTCTTTAACCGCCAGTTCTACCAGCTTTCCGCCGATGGCAGCATGGAATGCATCGATGAATCCTTCGCCGCCATCACTTACGGGAATCTCAATGATTTCGGCGTCAGGGAATATGCTCCTGATACCTTTGGCAGCTGCCTGGTTTGCCTCTACGGAAGTCAGACAGCCTTTAAAAGAATCTATGGCGAGGATAACTTTCATGACTACAACGGATAATCAGCAGTTGTTATTTCTATTCTTAATCAGGCAGTTGCTTAACCGGGAACGTGAAGTAGGTGTCGGGGTAGGGCTCATTGCGGAGCGTAAAGTGCCACCATTCTGTATCGAGTGGCTTAAAGCCTTGGGCAAGCATAGCCCGACGCAGAATCATGCGGTTCTTGAACTGTTCGGCTGTGATGCTCCGTCCGTCGGGACTCTTATGATTGTCGCCGGTATATTCGCCGGTTTCAGGATTTCCGCAGAAGTCGGGATGACTTTCAGGACCGAACCAGTCGAAAGTTCCACCCATATCGAGTTCCTTTTCCGTGGCCATGTCGAATAAGGTAAGGTCGACGGTAGAACCACGCGAATGACCGCTCTTAGCCATGATATACTCTTGCTCGAAGAGCACGCTCTTGTCGAGATCGGGGTAGAAATAAGGTTTCATTTTCGTGTCTGATGTGTCTGCTGCCCAGCGCACAAAGTGGTCGACGCCTTTTTGCGGACGGTAGGCATCATATATTTTCAGACGGTAGCCTTGCTTCTTCACATCGTCGCTTACTGCCCTCAGGGCCTTGGCAGCCTCTTTGGTCAGCAGGGCTACGGGCTGTTCATACCCGTCGACGCGATTCCCCACGAAGTTGTAAGTGCCATAGTAGCGAATTTCCAGAATGGCATCGGGAACGGCATCGGTCAGCGTGACAAACCGGCTGTCGTCGTCTGGTTGGACTAGTGCCGCAGGATTGTCTTTGCCGTTTTCATTGCATCTCACGACACAGGCATAGCAGAATACGGCAAGGATTGCTGCAAGCAGCCAAAGATTCTTATGTTTCATATTCTCGTGCTTAAAGATTAACTGCAAGGTTGATTCATGCTGCAAAAGTACCAAAAAGTTTTCAAACTAGCAAATAACTTCAAATAGATTGGTGCAGAGGCTTTGCACCATTAGTGCCAATAGGCTGCACCAAGAGTGCAACCTTTTTGCACTTCTCTGAAATCATATCACGTGCGCGCGTATGCGTATATAATTAAGGTGGCGTTCGGACAATGGCTGTATATCATTAAAAAAGTCCACTATTGCTAGTGGACCTAATATCGATTGCGTGATACTGTTTTTAGATGATGTACTGGTCGCTGATGCTCTTGTTCTCAAGCACGCGGCGAATGGTTTCGGCAAACATGTCGGCCACGCAAAGCTGCTTCACTTTCGAGCAATTGCTGCGGTAGGGGATAGAGTTGGTGAAAACAATTTCCTCGAGGGCAGACTCTTCTACACGCTGAGTTGCCGGACCGCTCATGACGCAATGGCTGGCACAGGCTCGCACACTCTTGGCTCCGGCAGCCTTCATAATGTCTGCTGCCTTCGAAATGGTTCCTGCGGTATCCACCATATCGTCGACAATCACCACATTCTTGTCCTTCACGTCGCCAATAATCTGCATCGATTCCACCACATTGGCTCTTGCGCGTGTCTTGTTGCAAAGCACAAGGGGGCAGCCCAGATACTTGGCGAAAGTGTTGGCACGCTTTGAACCGCCCACGTCGGGTGAGGCAATCACCAGGTTATCGAGGTGCAGGCTCTGCAGGTATGGCAGGATGACGCCCGAGGCATAGAGGTGATCGACGGGAACATCAAAGAATCCCTGTATCTGGTCGGCATGCAGGTCCATAGTGATCAGACGGTCGATACCAGCGGCACTGAGCAGGTCGGCCACAAGTTTTGCACCGATGCTCACACGCGGCTTGTCCTTCCGGTCCTGTCGAGCCCATCCGAAATACGGGATGACAGCGTTGATGCTCTTTGCCGAAGCACGCTTGGCGGCATCAATCATAAGCAGCAGCTCCATCAGATTGTCTGAGTTGGGGAAGGTGCTTTGCACGAGAAAGACGTCTCTTCCGCGGATGCTTTCTTCGTAGGAAACTGCAAATTCTCCGTCAGAGAATTTCGTTATGACCAGATTGCCAAGGGGGCAACCGAGGCTTTTGCAGATTTTCTCAGATAAGTACTTTGTGCAAGTGCCTGAGAACACCATAAATGAATTTGGGTCAATCATTGGGTGATATTGTTTGTTTTGAGTTTATCCTATTGCTTTCCTGATTTTCAGGAAGTGATTGATTAGTTCACCATAGTCGCGCTCGTTGTGGATGTCGAAGCGGTTCCAAAGGTCGCCGCAGATTACCACGCCTCCGAAACCGAGGTCCTTGGCCATCCGTATGTTGTCGAGATTCATGCCGCCCAGCGCATAGACGTGGCGGTCGATCAGTCCCTTTCGCGATGCCTCGTTGAGTTCTGCCTGCGTGAAGCATGCTTTCTTGTCGGGCTCGCTCTGGCTGTCGTGAATATATTTCAGCAGTACGTATTCCGATTTCTTCTTTGCTTCCTTCAGTTTGTCGAGTTCAGTACATGTGCGTGAAAAGCGTCCGCGATAGCCGTCGGGTAGGGGACCGTCGGGCGAATCGATGTGAATGCCCTTCAGGTTGTATTCTCCCTTCAGGTAGTAATGGTCGTGAACGACAATCTTGTTGTAGTAGCATTCGGGTAGCAATGACAGCAGCCGTTCGGCGTAAAGGGGAGACGAATTGGGCTTGTACAGATGCAGGTAGTCCACTCCTTCATCTAAGAGGTCTGCCAGTATCTTGTCTTCCTCCACAAAAAATGTGGGTTTTGTCATTACAACGAGTTTCATAATTCGTTTGTTTCGCTTTTTCCGATGCAAAATTATGAAAATATTCGGTAATAAGCAATATTGAACATATAAAATTTGTAAAGAACAAACAACTTCTTGCTTTATCTTAATTTTCCATTGCGAGTGATTTCGGGCGAAACAATATCGTTCAGAATTTGTGCCTTTCGATAATTTACTTTATCTTTGCAGTCATGAAAGTAGATTTGAATACATTCGAGGGAATAGGGCGGCCGATGTATGTGATGGAAGAATCACGGCTGCGCAACAACCTGGGGCTTATTGCCCGGGTGGCCAAAGAGGCCGACGTGGAAATCATTCTTGCCTTCAAGGCCTTTGCCCTGTGGAAGACATTCCCCATTTTCAGGGAATACATCAGCGCCACAACGGCCAGCTCGCTCTCAGAGGCCCGTCTTGCAAAAGAGGAGTTCGGCGCTCCTGCCCATACCTTTTCGCCAGCCTATACCGACGACGAGATAGACGAAATCGTGAGTTGTTCCAGTCATATCACATTCAATTCGCTCTCGCAATACGCGCGTTATTATAATAAGGTGAAAGTAAAGGCCAGCATCGGAATCCGTATCAATCCCGAATATTCAGAGGTAGGTACCGACCTCTACAATCCATGTGCGCCGGGCACGAGGTTCGGAGTTAATGCCGAAGCCATGCCCGCCCAGCTGCCCGAAGGCATCGAGGGCTTCCATTGCCATTGTCATTGCGAAAGCGGAGCCGATGTGCTAGAGCGCACTTTGGTGCATATCGAGGGCAAATTCTCGAAATGGTTCCCGCAACTGAAATGGCTGAACCTGGGCGGCGGCCATCTGATGACGCGCAAAGACTACGATGTAAAATTGCTCATCAGCATCCTGCGGGGTTTGCACGAGCGCTATCCTTGGCTGAAAATCATTCTCGAACCTGGCAGCGCCTTCGCCTGGGAGACGGGACCATTGGTCAGTCAGGTGGCAGATATCGTTGAAGACCACGGCATCCGCACGGCCATTCTCAACGTCAGCTTTACGTGCCACATGCCCGATTGCCTGGAGATGCCTTATCATCCTGCCGTTCGCGGAGCGGAAACCATCGGGGAAACGGTGCCTGATGCAAATATTCCGCATCTCTACCGGCTCGGTGGCAACAGTTGTCTGAGCGGCGACTTCATGGGGCTGTGGAAATTCGACCATGAGCTGCAAGTGGGCGAAAACGTCATCTTCGAAGACATGATTCACTATACCACGGTGAAAACCAACATGTTCAACGGTATCTCGCATCCAGCCATTGCCTTAGCCCGACCAGACGGCACTTTGGCAATGCTCCGTGAGTATAATTACGAAGACTACAAAAACAGAATGGATTAAAAAAAACTTCCAAAAAGTTTTGGCGGTTTCAAAAATTGTATGTACCTTTGCAACCGCATTTAGAGAAATGCACTTCACTTGGTTGAAGTTTAATGCGGAAATAGCTCAGTTGGTAGAGCACAACCTTGCCAAGGTTGGGGTCGCGGGTCCGAGTCCCGTTTTCCGCTCACATTCTGTAACAGGCGAAGAGCATGCGAGGGCTTGCTTGGAGATTATGCCCAGGTGGCGGAATTGGTAGACGCGCACGTTTCAGGTGCGTGTGCAGCGATGCGTGCAGGTTCGAGTCCTGTTCTGGGCACCATTTTAGAACGCCTTCACAAAGGCTTCGCTCGGTTACAGAATTAGTTTTTGTTGGAGAGGTGGCGGAATTGGTAGACGCGCTACTTTGAGGGGGTAGTGTCAATTGCGACGTGGGAGTTCGAGTCTCCTCCTCTTCACATAAACGGTTTTTTCTTTGATATCGCATTTACGATATAAATTGTTCTTGCGGAAATAGCTCAGTTGGTAGAGCACAACCTTGCCAAGGTTGGGGTCGCGGGTCCGAGTCCCGTTTTCCGCTCTTTTTAGGATAAGAAAAATACAAATCTACAATGAATCTATACTTAAGATATTTTGACAAAGAGACACTCGTGTACAGTGTCGAAGAAGCTATTGATTTCCTGGCATCTATCTCTGAAATCGGAATGAACCCCGATCTCGAGACCGACATACGCGATTACTACCACAGCGACGTATTCTATCCCAAGCGCTACAAAGTGCGTCCGCGCGTCTATTTCATTATTATAAAGACTGAAGCAAACACCATGCAGGACTTCAAGGAGAAGAAGGCCCTGCGTCCCGTTGACCATACACAGAAGGAAATGGCTGCACCTGTGCTGGCCCGACTCACACAAGAACGCGAGGGATGGTATGAGACGCAGCTCGACTTCAAGCGCGTGGTGATGATTCCCGCAACAGGCAAGCACGAATACCGCGACACTCATTTCGAGGCTAACGTGAAGGCCATGTCGGGACTCGATGCCTACAACCGCGTGGTTGACCATCTGCGCAGCCGGGTCGATGGCCGCAGTCAGTTCCCCTCGGCAAAGGGCAAGAATTTCAAGTTCAGATATCTCGGAATGTGGAAATAATACTAATGCTATGAACAAGGTAATGCTTATTGGAAACGTAGGGCAGGAACCCGACGTTCGCTATTTCGAACAAGATCAGGCCGTGGCACAGGTTCGTCTGGCTACCACCGAGCGCGGCTATACATTGCAGAACGGCACCCAGGTGCCCGAACATACTGATTGGCACACACTGGTGTTCTATCGCCAGCTGGCCAAGGTTGTGGAGCGCTATGTGCATAAGGGCGACAAGCTCTATGTGGAGGGCCGCCTCCGCTATCGTGTGTACGACACCCAGAAGGGTGAACGCCGCTATGTAACCGAGATTTATGTCGACAACATGGAGATGCTCTCTCCGAAGCCACAGACAGGCACCATCACACCCGAAACGGCAGCAGAGCCGCAGCCGTCTGACAATAATACGCCGTTCTGATGGACTTTTCCTATTTTTTGCATACACTACAGGAGGTACATTTCAATGAACCTACTATGGGCGTGATAATAGCAGCCGCACTGGCTGCTATACTTCTTATATTATCAGGATTCGCCAGCGGTAGCGAGATTGCTTTCTTCAGCCTGTCGCCGCAAGACCTCAGCGAACTCGACCCCGACAAGAATCCCACCGACGAGAAAATACAGATGTTGCGCCAGGACAGCGAGCGAACGCTGGCTACCATTCTCATTACCAACAACTTCGTCAACGTGACCATCATCATGCTCTGTAACTTCGTGTTCGGCAGGGTGGTGGACTTCGGAGGTGCCGTATGGCTCCAGATACTTTGCATCACGGTGCTGCTCACCTTCTTGCTGCTCCTCTTCGGCGAGATCATGCCCAAGATTTTTGCCCGTCAGAATCCGCTTGCCTTCTGTCGGCGCATTACCGGACCGCTGCTGCTCATGCGTAAACTTTTCTGGCCCATCGAGACCGTACTGCTGCATAGCGGCATACTGGCCGAGAAAGTGGTGAAGCAAGACAGCCGCGTGCTCAGCGTGGACGACTTGGAGCAGGCGCTCGAACTGACCGACAAGAACGAAATCAAGGAAGAAGAAAGCATGCTGCAGGGCATCATCCGCTTCGGTGATGAGACGGCCAAGGAGGTGATGACCAGCCGGCAGGATGTTGTTGACCTGGACATCAAGAGCAGTTTCCAGGATGTGCTCAATTGTATCGTGGAAAACAACTACAGCCGAATACCCGTCTATCAGGACAATTCCGACAACATCCGCGGCGTGCTCTACATCAAGGACCTGCTGCCACATCTCTCCAAACCAGCCAACTTCCGCTGGCAGAGCCTCATCCGTCCGCCGTACTTCGTTCCCGAGACAAAGAAAATTGACGATCTGCTGCGCGAGTTCCAGGACAACAAGGTTCACATCGCCATTGTGGTGGATGAGTTCGGAGGAACCAGCGGAATTGTAACGCTAGAAGACATTTTGGAGGAAATAGTGGGCGAAATCAACGACGAATACGACGAGGAAGAGCGCAACTATACCAAGCTGAACCAAAACACCTATGTGTTTGAAGGCAAGACGCTGCTCACCGATTTCTGCAAGATTCTCGAAATAAGCGACGAAGAATTCGAGGAAGTAGAGGGCGATGCCGACACGCTGGCAGGATTGCTGCTCGAACTGAAAGGCGATTTTCCGGTCGTTCACGAGAAGTTCTACTACAAGAACTATCAGTTCGAAATCCTTGAAATCGAGGGCCGTAGGATAGCCAAAGTGAAGGTAATTGTCAAGGAAACGGAAAAAATGTAATATTTTTAGTCGATTTTGTACGATTTTTCTTGGAAGTATCAAAAATATGCAGTACTTTTGCACAACAGAAATAAGACATTTAATAAGGATTAGTTTTTTTTAGTGGTTAATTTAGTTTTAGTAAGTATGTGAAAGAGCCTTGTTGCGAAACAGGGCTCTTTTATCGTATATACGCTGAACTGGATACAAATGGGGTTCCGTTTTTGTTAACCTATCCTTGTTCATCATATCGACATTTTGATACTTTGTGACATTTGACTTTGTGACATTAAGCACCTTCCGACTATTTGGGAGGGTAGTTTAGGCTCTAAGAGGTAATAATAAGGTATTATTATATTATATATTATTTATATTATTATATATATATTAACATATAATACCGACTATTTTACCCCTTGACCACTATCTGCACTATGGAACCACCTTAATGTCACAACGTCACATGTCACAAATTCCAATTTTTGCTTTTTCCCTACGCTGGCAGGGCGGTTTTGCAAGTAAAGTCTGATTGCAGTCCAATTAAAGTCTAAACGAGATGCAATTAAAGTCTGCTTGCAATCCAATTAAAGTCTGGAAGGAGTGCTTCCAAAGGGCGGAACGATTGCATCCAATGGGCGGATAGTTTGTTTCCAATAGATGGAAGGAATGCTTCTGATGGATGGAGACGGTGAACGATTCGGTACCCCCCATTTTTGCTTCGCCGTTCTGCAATAGTTAGGATTGCTGACCGGAGGGGTTCTTCTTTTGGCTTTTCGGCTGCTGGCCTTTGCCCTCCTTGCGGTTTCTGCGCCTTCCATGACCACCCTGACGTCCCTGTTTCCCGTGTCGGCTGTTGCGGCCTCGTTGTCCGCCTCGGCTGCGCTGACGGTTGCCATTGCGGCGGATGGGCACGTATTCGGGACTCTCGCCCAGACCTTCGGGCAGGGGTATCTTCTCGATGGTTTTCTCGAGGAACTTCTCGATGTCCATGAAGTCGGCAATTTCACGGCCACGCACCAGGGTGATAGCTTCGCCGTCGCGGTCGGCACGGGCTGTGCGGCCTATGCGATGCACATAGTCTTCGGCATCGTGTGGAACATCGAAGTTGATGACCAGCGAAATGTCGTCGATGTCGATACCGCGTGCCACAATATCGGTAGCCACCAGCACGTCAATCTGTCCGCTCTTGAACTGGTACATCACTTCGTCGCGCTCGGCCTGCGTAAGGTCGGAGTGCATGGCGCGGCAGCTGACCTTCATGCGGAGAAGGTCGTGATAGAGGTCTTTCACTTTCAGCTTGGAACTTGAGAAGACTATCACGCGCTTCATTTCGCGGGTCTTGAACAGATGACGCATGATGCCCATCTTCTGGTTCTCGTGGCATACGTAGGCCATCTGGTGGATGCGCTCTGCGGGCTTGCTCACGGCCAGCTTGATGGTGACGGGGTCTTTGAGCAGGGTGTTGGCCAGCTGCTCTATCTTGTCGGGCATGGTGGCAGAGAACATGATGGTCTGGCACGACGGCGGCAGGTGCTTGGCGATGGAGAGGATATCCTCTGAGAATCCCATGTCGAGCATGCGGTCGGCCTCGTCGAGCACGAAGAAGCTAACGTGGCTTAGGTCTACATTGCCCATCGTCATGTGGCTGATGAAGCGCCCCGGGGTGGCTATAATCACGTCGGCACCCATTTTCAGTGCCTGGTATTCCTTGTCGTATCGGTTGCCGTCGTTGCCGCCGTAGATGGCTACGCTGCTCACCTCGGGCATATAGTAGGCGAATCCCTGCATGGCCTGGTCAATCTGCTGGGCCAGTTCGCGTGTGGGACTCATGATGACGCAGTTGATTTTGTCTTTTGGGAAACCGCCGTCGTCGAGCATACTGAGTATAGGAAGCAGGTAGGCGGCGGTCTTTCCGGTTCCTGTCTGAGCTACGCCGAGCACATCTCGCCCCTTCAGAATTTCGGGGATGCATTGTTCCTGCACGGGTGTACAGGTGGTGAAATTCATGTCGTCGAGTGCGTCGAGCGCGTTATCGTTTAAATCTAAATAGTAAAAATCCATTTCAAATAATTAATAAGGTGTGCTTGGCTTACCTTGGAGCCTGCCTGTAGCAGAACCATGCCACTACGGCGAAGATGATGTTCGGAATCCATGCGGCTAACATGGCGGGGGTGCCTGCATTGATGGCAAAGGTGGCCGATACGGTCTGCAGCATGATATATCCGAAACTCAAGGCCAGGCCGATGCCCAGATAGAGTCCCATGCCGCCCTTACGCTTGCGCGACGAGAGCGAGACGCCGATGGTGGTGAGGATGAAAGAGGCAAACGACGAGGCAATTCGCTTGTGATACTCCACCTCGTATTGCACAACATTGGTGGAACCGCGGTCTATCTGGCGGTCGATGTATTCACGCAATTGCGGACTGGTGAACGTCTCTTGCTGTCCCTTCGAGAACACCAGGTCGGTGGGTTCCATCAGTATGAGCGTGTCGATGGCATTGCCGCTGGTGATTTTCTCCTTCAGGCCCTTCATGTCGCGTATGCGCCACGAGGTGGCCTTCCAGTGGAACTTCGAGTTCGAGATGGTGTCGTATTGTATCTCGCTGGCCGTCATGTGGTTCACGAGTTTCTTGTTCTCGAACTTGTCGAGCGAGAATCCGTAGCCGCGCTTCAGGTTGTTGTCGTAGTGCTGGATATAGGCGATGATGCCCTTGCCCACCTGCAGCTGCACGTTCTCGGCGGCATTGTTGCGCTTCTTGTTCTTATAGAGCGTCTCGAAATTCTGCTTGATGACCGTACCTTTTGGGATGACGTAGGAGCCCAGATAGAACGTGAGCAGCGAGATGAGTGCCGCGGAAATCATATATGGTCGCATCATGCGCCTGAAACTGATACCGGCTGCCAGTATGGAGATAATCTCGGAATTGCCGGCCATCTTCGAGGTGAAGAAGATGACGGCGATGAACACGAAGAGCGGCGAGAACAGATTCGAGAAATAGGGAATGAAATTCAGGTAGTAGTCGAACACGATGGCCTTCAGGGGCGCATGGTATTCGGTGAACTTCGAAAGATTCTCGTTGACATCGAACACGATGGAAATCGAGATGATGAGCGCAATGGCGAAGAAATAGGTGGTGAGGAACTTCTTGATGATGTACCAGTCGATGGTCTTGACGTAGCGCCTGGGGTTGAGCCAGCGAAGCTTGTGGCCTATCCATGCCAGCACGGGTGCAAGCCAGCTGAACTTGCTGCGCAGCCAGCGGAAGGCACGAAGCACACCCGAGAAACGCCTTTCGAGAGTGCGTCTCAGCTTATAGAACCTGTGCCATCGCCGTATCTTTCTGTAATTCATTTTCTATTCTAAAATCAAATTCTTCGGTCTAAGTTGTCCACAACAGAGGCTTTCCATTGTGTGAAGTCGCCCTTGATGATATGCTCCCGCGCATCGGTTACCAGCCGCAGATAGAAAGCCAGGTTGTGAATGCTTGCTATCTGCATGGCCAGCAGCTCCTGGGCCTTAAACAGATGGTGGAGATAGGCCTTGGAGTAGATGCGGTCTACATCGCATCCGTCGGCATCGATGGGCGAGAAATCGTCTTCCCACTTCTTGTTGCGCATGTTCATCGTGCCTTCGTAGGTGAAGAGCATGGCATTACGGCCGTTGCGGGTGGGCATTACGCAGTCGAACATATCAACGCCGCGCTCGATGGCTTCCAGTATGTTGCGGGGTGTTCCCACGCCCATCAGGTAGCGGGGCTTGTCCTTTGGCAGGATGCCGTTCACCACCTCAATCATCTCGTACATCACTTCTGTGGGTTCTCCCACGGCAAGTCCGCCAATGGCATTTCCGTCGGCACCCTTGTCGGCAATATATTTGGCAGCCTCCACGCGCAGGTCTTTGTAGGTGCAGCCCTGCACAATGGGGAAGAGCGTCTGCTCATGCCCATAGAGAGGCTCGGTCTCGTTGAAGCGCTTGATGCAGCGGTCGAGCCATCGCTGAGTCATCAGGAGGCTCTTTTTGGCGTACTGATAGTCGCTCTGTCCGGGAGGGCACTCGTCGAAGGCCATGATGATGTCGGCTCCGATGATGCGCTGGGTATCTATCACGTTCTCAGGCGTGAAGATATGCTTCGAACCGTCGATGTGGGAACGGAACTCACATCCTTCTTCGCGCAACTTGCGGATACCCGTCAGCGAGAAAACCTGGAAGCCACCTGAATCGGTCAGAATGGGGCGGTCCCAAGTGTTGAACTTGTGCAGTCCACCGGCTTTGCGGATGATATCAAGACCAGGACGCAGATAGAGGTGGTAGGTGTTGCCCAGTATGATCTGCGCCTTCACCTGCTCACGCAATTCCGAGAAATGCACGCCCTTCACGCTTCCCACCGTTCCGACGGGCATGAAGATGGGCGTCTTTATCTGGCCGTGGGCAGTGGTGATGATTCCTGCACGTGCATCGCTTGCCGGGTCGCTGTATTGTAGTTCGAAGTTCATTTCTTTTCGGAGTCTATTTCAAAGGGAATAGGATTCTTCACAATCTCGTTGGTCAGCGCGAAAGCCCATACGTCCTGCACGTTTTCCACGTAATGGAACTCAACGCCCTTGCGGTAGACTTCGGGAATCTCGTCGATGTCCTTCTTGTTGTCGCGGCACATCATGATGTCGGTGATGCCGGCGCGTTTGGCAGCAAGAATCTTTTCCTTGATACCGCCCACGGGAAGCACCTTTCCCCGGAGCGTGATTTCGCCAGTCATGGCCGTATTCTTACGCACCTTGCGCTGGGTAAGTGCCGAGGCGATGGATGTGGCAATGGTGATACCAGCCGAAGGACCGTCTTTCGGAGTGGCACCTTCGGGTACGTGGATGTGAATGTTGTAGTTGTCGAATATGCGGTAGTCGATATTCAGCAGGTCGGCATGCGCCTTCACATATTCCAATGCCAGCACGGCACTCTCTTTCATCACGTCGCCGAGGTTACCGGTGAGCGTCAGTTTCGAGCCCTTGCCCTTCGAGAGCGAAGTCTCGATAAAGAGAATCTCGCCGCCCACGGATGTCCATGCCAGACCAGTCACCACACCGGCATATTCGTTGCCCTGATAGATGTCGCGGTAGAAAGGCGGCTTGCCCAGCAGGTCTTCAATCTCCTTGGGCGTGATTTTCTCGAACGGGAGCTTGCCGTCGGTTGCCTTCCTGAGAGCCAGCTTGCGCATGGCCTTGTCAATCTGTTTCTCCAGCTGGCGCACACCGCTCTCACGGGTGTACTGCTCGATGATTTTCTCGATGGCAGCCTTGTTGAACGCCAGTTTGTTGTCTTTGCTCAAGCCCGTGTTTTCCTTCACTTTAGGAATCAGGTGGCGCTTGGCAATCTCTATCTTCTCCTCGGTGATGTAGCCCGACACCTCTATCACTTCCATGCGGTCGAGCAAGGGGCGCGGAATGGTGTTCAAATCGTTGGCCGTGGCTATGAACAGCACTTTCGAGAGGTCGTAGTCTACGTCGAGATAGTTGTCGTGGAAAGCAAAGTTCTGCTCAGGGTCGAGCACTTCGAGCAGGGCCGACGAGGGGTCGCCGTTGATGGTGTTCTGCGTCACCTTGTCAATCTCGTCGAGTATGAACACGGGATTGCTGGAGCCGGCTTTCTGAATGCTCTTGATGACACGTCCAGGCATGGCTCCGACATAGGTACGGCGATGTCCGCGAATCTCGCTCTCATCGTGAAGTCCGCCCAGGGATATTCTCACATACTTGCGCTTCATCGACGAGGCGATGCTCTTGCCAAGCGATGTCTTACCCACGCCTGGAGGGCCGTAGAGGCAGATGATGGGACTCTTCAGGTCGCCGCGAAGCGACAGCACGGCCATATATTCCAGTATGCGCTCCTTCACCTTCTCCATGCCGTAGTGGTCTTTGTCGAGCACTCGCTGGGCACGCTTCAGGTCAAGGTCGTCGTCGGTATATTCATTCCAGGGCAGGCTCACCAGCGTTTGCAGATAGTTCAGCTGCACGCTGTATTCAGGTCCCTGTGGATTGAGCATGTCGAGCTTGTCGAGTTCTTTGTTGAAGGTCTTCTGAACCTCCTCGTTCCATTTGCGGGTGCTGGCTTTCTCGAGCAGTTCCTTCCGTTCGGGCGAACCTTCGCCATTGCCCAGTTCCTCCTTGATGTTCTTGATTTGCTGCTGCAGGAAATACTCACGCTGCTGCTCGTCGAGGTCTTCGCGGGTACGGGAACGGATGTCCTGCTTCAGCATCATGAACTGAATGTCGCGATGCAGGTAACGGAGTACCTCGAAAAGACGCTCTTTGGTGGAGTCGCACGCGAGCAACTTGATTTTGTCACTTACGGAGAAGGGCATCGAACTGCACACGAAGTTAATCTTCACCACATCGTTGGTGATGTTCTGAATGGCAAATTCTGCCTCGCCGGGAATGTCTTCATCCTTTCTCACATAGTCGAGCGAAGCGTTGCGGAAATCCTCGTAGGCCGTCTTGAACTCCATGTCCTTCGGGTCGGACAACTGATCGGGCATGTTCTCAATAATACCTTTCACATAAGGCCTTGTGCCCGTGACTTCCTTCAACGTGCAGCGCCCGAGGCCCTGAACGATGACCGTCACATTATTGTCGTCGCCCGGCAAATCCAAAACTCTTACGATTCTGGCAAATACGCCGATGGTATGGATGTCTTTGAACGACGGAATCTCTACTTCCTGCTTCTTCTGGCTGAACACACAGAACAGCGTTTCGGGTTTCTTTTCCAGACGCTTCACGAGGTTTAGGCTCTGTTGCCGGCCAATCAAAATCGGGGTGACAACGGCCGGGAAGAGCACGAGGTTCCTGGTGACCAGGATGGGATATTCGCCGTTTTCTCCTCCCTCAAAAAGTTTAGCTATTTCTCCTTCGTAGTCGGCAATCATCGAAAACGAAGTGTTATTTGGGTTCTTGTTCATATTATCCTTTAACGAATTAGGGTGCAAATATACGGCAAAAAATCGACATACCGAAGAGAAATGATTTAAAATAACCATAATTACACATTTTTCTTTTAATATTTCAAGAAAATGTCCTAACTTTGCGCTCATACAAATTGAAGTGGTTTCCATGTCAAACGATTTCTTCCAGTTCAAGCAATTCATCGTCAGGCAAGATTCTTGTGCCATGAAAGTGGGTACCGACGGGACGCTTCTCGGAGCATGGGCGAGGGGAGGGGAACGCATTCTCGACATCGGAACAGGTACCGGACTCATTGCCCTGATGATGGCCCAGAGGTTTGAAAAAGCCACCATGGATGCCATCGACATAGATGAAGGAGCGTGTGAACAGGCCCGACGGAATGCAGCTGAATCTCCCTTCGGAGACAGGATAAATGTATGTAATAAAAGTTTACAAGAATTCGCTGACCAAGAAACCAATAAGCCTTACGATTCCATAGTAAGCAATCCTCCTTATTTCGTGCATTCCCTGAAGGCTCCCGACGAGCGTCGCTCAATGGCCAGGCATGCGGAGACGCTGTCTTATTATGACTTGATGAAGTGTTCTGCAAATATGCTTTCAGAAAATGGTGAGATTTCGGTAGTTATACCATTTGACTGCAGAAAGCATTTAGAGGAGGCAGCCATCCTTTCCGGTTTGTTTTCATCCCGCATCTGTGCCGTTAAAACGAAGCCGGAGAAGGCTCCTAAGCGTTATCTGCTGGCATTCACAAAACGCCCCACAACCGTTGTTCGGGAAGAACTGGTGATAGGCTCGGATGAATACGTGGAAATGATGAAAGATTTTTACTTGAAGCTTTAGCATCAAGTGAAGTTGTTCAGCTTTCTCAACAGCTTTTTGTTCAATGCCTGTATGTTGCGTCCTTGCTTTGTAAGGTCGTCGCGCACCACATTGATGTCGTTGAAAAACTCGTGGAAAGCAGTCTGCACGCGGTTAGGCCGGCGCTTGGTTTTGTCGGCATCAGGATTCACAATCATCTTAATGCCTTTCGGAACCAGTCGGATGTCAACGTCGGCTGTGGTCATCACCGGGTCACCATCGTAGTGAATCACGCCTGGCTTCTCGCGGTGGATGATGATGTGCTGAGAGCGGAAAGTCTTTATCTTCTGGTTCTTGTCGAGTGTCTTGTTCAGCATTTCGATGGCCACCTGAGGCGCTTCCAGCACATCGAAGGGCTCCATGATAATCACGTCGAGCATGCCGTCGCGCATCGATGCCTGCGGGGCTATATAGGCATTGTTGCCGTATTGCGAGGCATTGGCACACGAGATGAGGAATGCCTTGTGGATCATGATGCCGTCTTCGTCTTCAATCTTATAAGTCTCAGGCTGATAGTTCAGTCCTTCGCGAAGCACATTCTCCACATAGGTGGCCTTTCCGCGCTTGCCGGCCGTGGCAAATTTCATCGAAATAAACGCGTCGAATCCCATGCCACAGGTGCAGAAGAAAGGCTGTCCGTTGATGATTCCGTAGTCGAGGTCGTGTATTTCGCATCGGTTGATGATGTCGATGTCTTTCTTGAAATCCATCGGAAGCATCAGATGGCGAGCCAGTCCGTTGCCCGAACCGCAGGGAATGATGCCCAGGGCCGTCTGCGAATGGGTGATGGAGCGGGCCACTTCGTTCACCGTTCCGTCGCCTCCCACGGCCACCACCACGTCGATTCCGCTGTTTTTACAATCGGTTGCTATCTCTGCGGCATGACCGGCATATTCGGTTGTCACAACCCGGCAATCGAATAGTTCATGGTCAATGGTCTGCTCAATCAATTCCGAAATTCCCGTCTTTTTGGAAGTTCCCGAAATTGGATTCACAATAAAAGTAACCGATTTCTTTTCTTTCATCTTTTTGATTTTTCCGGCCGCAAAGTTAATAAATATTGGTTGAATATTCTATAAATTTCAGAATAATTTTACTTTCGATAAACTTTTCTGCAAAAAACATGGATATTTGGATAATTTTTTTGTACCTTTGCACCCTATAAAACAAAATAGTTAGTTATATCTCTTAATAATGGGACTTTTACAAGAAAAGTATAAGCATTATCGTGAGCCTCAGAAATTCATGGAGGCTGACGTATATCCTTATTTCCGCGAGATTACAGGAAAACAAGGCACAGAAGTTCAGATGGGTGGACACCCGGTATTAATGTTTGGCTCGAATGCCTACACGGGATTGACAGGCGATCCACGGGTTGAAGCTGCTGCCAAGGCTGCCATCGACAAATACGGAACGGGTTGTGCAGGAAGCAGATTCCTTAACGGCACACTCGACCTGCATGTCCAGCTCGAGAAAGAACTTGCCGAATTTGAGGGAAAAGACGAAGCACTGGTGTTTTCTACCGGTTTCTCGGTTAATTCAGGCGTGCTTGCCAATATCTGCGGCAGAGAAGACTATATCATTTGCGACGACCGTAACCATGCAAGTATTGTCGACGGCCGTCGTCTTTCGTTTGCCACCTGCCTGAAATACAAGCACAACGACATGGAAGACCTGGAGAAGCAGCTGCAGAAATGCCGTCCCGAGGCCATCAAGATGATTGTCGTCGACGGTGTGTTCTCTATGGAAGGTGACCTTGCAAATCTTCCTGCCATCGTTGAACTGAAGAAGAAATACAATGCCAGCATCTATGTCGACGAGGCTCACGGACTGGGCGTCTTCGGTAGGGAAGGCCGTGGCGTGTGCGACCATTTCGGAGTGACCGATGATGTGGACATCATCATGGGAACTTTCTCTAAGTCGCTTGCAAGCATCGGAGGCTTCGTGGCTGCCGATTTCGACACCATCAATTTCCTCCGCCACACTTGCCGTACCTATATCTTCTCGGCTTCAAACACTCCCGCAGCCACAGCAGCTGCAATGGAGGCCCTGCACATTATCCGCAAGGAGCCCGAGCGCATTGAGCGTCTGTGGAATGTCACCAACTATGCCCTGAAGCGTTTCCGCGAAGAGGGATTCGAGATTGGCGACACCGAGAGTCCCATCATTCCGCTCTATGTGCGCGATGTCGACAAGACGTTCCTGGTTACCAAGCTCGCTTTCGATGCAGGTGTTTTCATCAATCCCGTCATTCCTCCAGCATGTGCTCCCCAAGACACATTGGTGAGATTCGCTTTGATGGCCACCCATACCAACGAGCAGGTTGACCGTGCTGTGAAGGCATTGAAGAAGATTTTCGTTGAACAAGGTATTATTAAATAAGGAATTCGATAGTAGAATGAAGTCGGCCTGACCTGTTAATTAAGTTTAAATTACGGTTGGGGTTCTGAAGTTTCTTCCGTTTTCGTTCTTCATTCTTCATTTTAATGAGTACCTTTGCATCCGCTAAATCGAGGTGTAGCGCAGTTGGTAGCGTTCCTGGTTTGGGACCAGGCTGTCGCAGGTTCGAGTCCTGTCACCTCGACTTTCATCGGGAACCGCTGGCTCAATGAGTTGGCGGTTTTATTGTGCTTGGTGCTTAAGCATTCTTTTTCGGTACACCTTATTTAAATATAAATAGTGGAGTGTGAATTGCAATTAAAGTCTAAATGAATTTCAATCAGACTTTATTTGAAGAGCAATTAGACTTTACTTGAAGCGCAATCAGACTTTAATTTGCCTCAGGGATGTTGGCTGTTGACAAAAATGAAAAGGAAAAGGTGTGATGTATTGCAATATAGCGGGCTATTCGTTGCTGGCTCGAAGAATGATGGTGGTGGCTCCGATGGTGAACAGACTGCCGTCCTCGATGATGCGGCGTTCGCCTTGAGCGAGTTCCACATTATCCACAAAAGTGCCTGTGTTGCTGTTCAGGTCGCGCAACTGGTATTGCAGTTCCCCACGCTTGTTGCGGCTCACGTTGATGGCACAATGGGTGTTGTCGACGCTGGGGTCAACCGTTTCCACGGGTGTGTTAATCGGGTTTCCTTTCTGATAGCGGCCAATCACGTTGTCGCCCATCTTCAGGGGAACCACCTGCTTGTAGTGGAAGCAGTTCTCGATGACTACAATCGAACCGCAGCCCTGCTCGTTGGCCATTTCGTCGGGATTCTCCTCCTTCTGGCGGTTATGGAGCTTGCTCACGCCAATACGGATGCCGAACTGCTTGCCGCATTCCTGACACTGGAACACGAGCGACTGGCCGTCTTCGTATTTGGTCTCGTCGAAGATGGTATAGTTATCGCATTTGGGGCAACGGACTCTTTTCATAAATAAGATGAAGAATTAGACTCCTTTCACGAAGTAGACCCAAGCCTGGTTGAATTCAGAATACTCCTGAAGTTCGTTGAGTGCCTTGTAGGCGGCTGCTTCCGTGGGGTAGTGGTTGAAAATGACGCGGGTCACCTTGTTCCTTACGCTGACCTCAGCCTCGTTGAAGCCCACCTTATGCAGCTTTTCCACGTAGGCGGCAGCGTTCTTCTGACTCACGTGCGATGCAAGCACCAGGGTGTAGTAGGAGACAGGCTGCTGGGGCTTGGCTGCCGAGCTGTCGGCTGTAGCAGAAGCGCTCACGGTTGGCTTGGGAGTCTCGCTCTTGGGCTTGCTCACATTCCCTGCGGTCACCACCGTTGCATTACCCTTCACCTCGCTCTTAGGCATAATCCGAGTCAGCACATCGGTGTTGATGTTCATCGTCTGCTGCTGGTTGCCAAGATTGTTGTTCAGCGGAGTGGAGAAAAGGAAGAATGCAAAGAGGGCAATGGCCACGGCTACGGCATTGCGTAACACGCTTAGGCGGATATGAACGGTCTTGTCGTCGTCGTTAATATAGAACGAAGGTGCTGTCTTCTCAACGGTCTCCTCTTCGGCTTCGGCAGTCTTTTCCTCTTTGTTGATTTCGTCAAGACGGATGGGGACCACCTTGCTTTCAATGACAGGAACCTTCTGCTGGTCGAGCTCGTCGATGGCAAGATTGGTAAGACCGTAAAGAGACGGGGTGAGAATTCCGGCTTCGCAAGGCTCAAACTCGTAGTTGCCGTAGCTGTTCATGCGCAGCACACCGATGTCGTTCAGCTCGTAGAAGCCCTCGTTCTCCACACGCTGCCTCAGTTCGCTGACCTCCTCCTCAATGCGGTGAAGGGCTTCAGGATACGAAATGTCGTAGGCTTCGATGTATGACTGAACGAGCAGCGAGTCGTTCATCTTCAGGGCAGGATTAAACCCGAGGGTACGCTTCGGCGGCAGGAACGTTCCGTCCATGCTGTCGATATGAGCCTCCTCGTAATGCGCCATAAATCCGCCGAGATCGGGGACAATCACGCAGTCGTTGTTGAGAAGTTGGATTTCAATATGTCTTTCGAGTTCAATCACGAGTGCAAAATTACTTCTTTTTGTTGGATTTTGCAAATAATAATTGATAGAAAAAAATAAAATTTATAAAAACGGGGGTGTTTTCAAAAAATATATGTACTTTTGCAAAAGATATGGAATACAAGAAAACAGAGATAGAAGGAGTCTACGTGATTGAACCCAAGGTGTTCAACGATGCGCGTGGCTATTTTTTCGAGGCCTGGAAGAAAGAAGAATTCGAGGCCCATATCGGTAAGGTTGACTTCATCCAGGACAATGAGTCGAAGAGCAGCCGCGGCGTGCTCCGTGGCCTTCATTATCAGAAAGGAGAGCTCTCGCAGGCCAAACTGGTGCGTGTCATCAAGGGCACCGTCATCGATGTGGCTGTCGACATCCGCAAGAGTTCGCCCACCTTCGGCAAGTATGTGGCCGTAGAGCTGAGCGAGGAGAACAAGCGCCAGCTGTTTATCCCCCGTGGAATGGCCCATGGATTCCTTGTGTTGAGCGACGAGGCCGTATTTACATATAAGGTGGACAACGTGTATGCTCCCCAGGCAGAGGCCAGCATCCGTTTCGACGACCCCACCATCGGCATCAAATGGCCGATAGCCAAAGAGGAAATGCTGTTGAGTGCCAAGGACGAACACGGAAAGAACTTCGAAGAAGCCGAACTGTTCGACTAATCGGTATTCGCTAAAAAAGATATATGAAGAAGGGACTGGTCTTAGTGGTAATCTCGGCAATCCTTGCTGCCTGTGGCGGTAAGGGGCAGAAAGCCGCGGAACCTGCCGAAGACCTGAACGCCAAGAAGTTGCTGCAGGGAATCTGGGTAGATGCCGAGACGGGTGACCTGTCTTTCCAGGCCGAGGGCGACTCCATCTTCTATCCCGATTCCATGAATGTTCCCGCCAAGTTCATGATTGTTGGCGACACCTTGTTCTTGCAAGGCTCTAACATGACCAAATACCCGATTGTGAAGCAGACCGAGCACCTGTTCCAGTTTATCAACCAGAACGGCGACGTGGTGAAGCTCAACAAGAGCGACGGCAAGGAACTGGAGCAGGCCTTCGAGCAGGAACCCCCGGTAACCCTGAACCAGCGGAAGACCATTAAGCGCGATACCGTTGTGTTTAGTGGAAACGACCGCTACCACTGCTATGTGCAGGTGAATCCCACGAAGCAGAAGGTGTTTAAGTCGAAAATCAACGACGACGGAGTGAGTGTAGACAATGTTTACTACGACAACAGCATCCGCGTGTCGATATTCGAGGGACGCTCACGAATCTACCAGCACGACTTCCACAAGGAAGACTTCGCCCGGCTCGTGCCTCAGGATTTCCTCAGGCAGAGCATTCTGAGCGACATACTTGTAATCGACAACGATGCCGAGAGCGTGAACTATAATGCCCATCTGGTCATGCCCGACAGCCCAAGCAGCTATATTATTAATGTGAAAATCAGCTACAAGGGCAAGATGAGCATGAATGTCAGCGAGTAAAGGCTACTGGCAAAGCGTTTTCAGGAATTCCTCAGCCCTTTTCAAGTCTTCAGGCGTGTCAATGCCAACGGTCTCCACATCGGTAAGACCCACCTTGATGCGGTATCCGTTCTGCAGCCAGCGCAGCTGTTCCAGGCTCTCTGCAATCTCCAGCGAACTTTGCGGAAGTTGTGTGATTTCGTGCAGCACCTCTTTTCTATAGGCATATATTCCCAGATGCTTCAGGAACGGGTAGCACCCCGTCCATTCAGCCTTTTCCTTCCCCCTGATGTAGGGAATGATGCTACGCGAGAAGTACATGGCATAGCCCCGGTTGTCGACCGCAATCTTAGGACTGTTCGGATTCTCCAGCACCTTGAAGTCCTGCTCCTTGCCAAAGGGCTTTCCCAGCGTGGCAATCTGAGTCTCAGGGTCGTCGAAGCAGCGGATAATCTCCTCAATTTGCGACTGCTGGATGAACGGCTCGTCGCCCTGGATGTTGATGATTACGTCCGCATCGCCGCCTATCTTGCTAACGGCTTCCTCAATGCGGTCGGTCCCGCTTTTATGATTGGGCGAGGTCATCACGGCATTACCGCCGAAAGCCTCCACGGCATCGTAAATGCGCTCGTCGTCGGTAGCCACATAGGTCTTGTCGCCAAGAATGCCCGCAACCTGTTCATATACTCTTTGAATGACAGTCTTCCCGCCAAGAACTGCCAATGGCTTACCCGGAAATCTGGTCGATGCATAACGGGCGGGTATCACTCCAATGAATTTCATGTTCTGATGAAAAAGTTAAAATTCAGCGGCAAAGATACTGCAATTTTCGTACTTCTTGTTGCCTATCTTCTTTAAAAGTAATCAAAAATTATAAAATTGTTTTGTTTTTCTATGGAAAATTACTACTTTTGGGACTGAATTATAAAAATTGAATTGTCGTGAATAAAAAAATATTATCAGTTTTATTGTTTTCGCTGCCTCTGCTGTGTTATTCCCAAAGCCTCACTTTGGGTTCCTGTGAAATCAAGGAGGGCAACCTTGTGGGGCAGTACAAAGGAGAGATGATGTCGGGGAAACCCCACGGTAAAGGGTCGGTACTCTATAGCAACGGCGACACCTACGACGGTGAGTATGCCAAGGGAAAGCGCCACGGCTATGGCACCTACACCTTCTCCGACGGCGAGAAATACGAAGGCGAGTGGTTCCAGAACCAGCAGCATGGCAAGGGAACCTTCTATTTCATGAACAACAACCGCTACGAAGGTCTGTGGTTCCGCGACTACCAGCAGGGCCACGGCATCATGTATTATTATAATGGTGACAAGTACGACGGAAACTGGCAGGAGGACAAACGCTCGGGAAAAGGCAAGTACACCTTTGCCAGCGGTGCCTACTACGACGGCCAGTGGAAGGACGACAAGAAGAGCGGGCGCGGCTATTTCAACTGGGGCGACGGTACCACCTACGACGGCATGTGGGAGAACGACATGCGTTCGGGCCGCGGCACCAACAAATATTCCGACGGCGATGAATATGTGGGCGAATGGAAGGATGACGTCCAGCACGGAAAAGGCATCTATAAATACCAGAACGGCGACCGCTACGAGGGCGACTATGTGATGGGAGAACGCACCGGACAGGGCATCTCGCGCTATGCCAACGGCGACAGATACACCGGCCACTTCAAGAATGGCGACAAGGAAGGGCAGGGCACCTTCACCTGGCGCAACGGCGACATATTCTCAGGCACCTGGCACAACGACCTGCCTAACGGATACGGCAAGCTCACCAAGAAATCGGGCGATGTGTTCGAGGGCCAGTTCCGCAACGGAATGGTCGACGGAGAGGTCATCATCCACTATCACGACGGCAGCAAGTTCAAGGGCAACTACCGCAACGGGCGCCGCAACGGACAGGCTATTGAAGTTGACAAGAACGGCAACCGCTTCGAAGGCTCCTACAGCAACGACATGCGCGAAGGACGCTATGTGATGAAAGACCGCAACGGCAGGGTAGTGGAGCAGGGAACCTATGTTCGCGGACGTAAACAGTAAACAATTTAAATAAATGTGCTATGGTAATTGACACACTCGACAAACTCGGCTTTTATGCAAGCCTGAATCCACTGTTCCAGGACATCGTGGATTTCTTGAAAACTAACAATCTGAACGAACTCGAAGAAGGAAAACACTACATCAAGGAGAAAGACCTTTTTGTGAACATCCAGACTGCAAAGGGAAAGACCAGCGAGGAAGCCAAGCTGGAAACCCACCGCAAGATGATCGACATCCAGATTCCGCTCTCGGGCCCCGAGACCTACGGCTACACGCCGCTCTGCAACCTGCCCGAACTGGAGTATAACGAGGAGAAAGACATCATCAAGTACGACGGACCGGCCGACACCTACGTCACCTGCCAGCCTGGCGAGATGGCCATCTTCTTCCCCCAGGACGGCCATGCACCCTGCATCTCTTCCGAACCTACTATTAAGAAAGCTATTTTCAAGATCAAAGCATAATCGAAAAAACCATTATTTATTATGGCAACAAAAAAGAAAACTACTGCAAAGGCCCCAAAGGCTGCGGCAAAGAAATCAGCGCCCAAAGTTCCACAACATATCGGACTGGTGAAGAACGACGGATGGCTCGAGCCCTTCGAGGGCGCCATCAAGGGTCGTCACGACCATGCTCTCTGGAAACTCAGCCAGCTCACGAAGAACGGCAAGCAGAAACTGTCGGACTTCGCCAACGGACATGTGTACTACGGACTCCACCAGACTGCCCGCGGACAATGGATTTTCCGTGAGTGGGCACCCAATGCCACCGACATCTATCTCGTTGGCGACTTCAACAATTGGGAGGAGAACGAGAAATACCGCTGCAAGCGAATCGAGGGAACCGGCAACTGGGAACTGAAACTGCCCAAGAAGGCCATGAAGCACGGCGACCTGTTCAAGATGCACGTCAAGTGGAACGGCGGCGAGGGTGAGCGTATTCCCGCCTGGATTCAGCGTGTGGTTCAGGACGAGCAGACCAAGATATTCTCGGCCCAGGTGTGGGCACCCGAGGAGCCCTACGTTTGGAAGAAGAAGACTTTCAAGCCCAACAAGAGTCCGCTGCTCATCTACGAGTGCCATATCGGAATGGGCGAGGATGCCGAGAAAGTGGGCACCTATACCGAGTTCCGTGAGAACATCCTGCCCCGCATCATCAAGGACGGCTACAACTGCATCCAGATTATGGCCATCCAGGAGCATCCCTACTATGGCTCGTTCGGCTATCATGTGAGCAGCTTCTTCGCCTCCAGCAGCCGTTTCGGAACACCCGAGGAACTGAAGGCACTCATCGACGAGGCCCACAAGAACGGCATTGCCGTCATCATGGATATCGTTCATTCTCACGCGGTTAAGAACGAAGTGGAAGGTCTTGGCAATCTCTGCGGCGACCCCAACCAGTTCTTCTATCCCGGCGACCGCCACGAGCACCCGGCATGGGACTCGCTCTGCTTCGACTACGGCAAGGACGAGGTCATTCATTTCCTCCTGTCCAACTGCAAATACTGGCTTGAGGAGTTCCATTTCGACGGCTTCCGCTTCGACGGCGTCACCTCGATGCTCTACTACAGCCACGGTCTGGGAGAGGCATTCTGCAACTATGCCGACTATTTCAACGGTCATCAGGACGACAATGCCATCTGCTACCTCACGCTGGCCAACTGCCTCATCCACGAGGTCAACAAGAATGCCATCACCATTGCCGAGGAAGTTTCGGGAATGCCCGGACTGGCAGCCAAGTTCGAGGATGGCGGCTACGGCTTCGACTACCGCATGGCCATGAACATCCCCGACTACTGGATTAAGACCATCAAGGAGCAGAGCGACGAGAACTGGAAGCCCTCCAGCATTTTCTGGGAGGTGAAGAACCGCCGTCCCGACGAGAAGACCATCTCCTACTGCGAGAGCCACGACCAGGCGCTGGTGGGCGACAAGACCATTATCTTCCGACTCATCGATGCCGACATGTACTGGCACTTCGCCAAGAAAGACATCAACGGAGTGGCCGAGCGAGGCATTGCCCTGCACAAGATGATTCGCCTGGTAACCGCGGCAGCCATCAACGGCGGCTACCTGAACTTCATGGGCAACGAGTTCGGACATCCCGAATGGATTGACTTCCCCCGCGAGGGCAACGGATGGAGCTACAAATATGCCCGCCGCCAGTGGAACCTTGTGGACAATAAGGACCTCTGCTACCATTGGCTGGGCGATTTCGACCGCGAGATGCTCCGCGTGATCAAGAGTCAGAAGAACTTCCAGAACACCCCCGTACAGGAAATCTGGCACAACGACGGCGACCAGGTGCTGGCCTTCATGCGCGGCGACCTCGTCTTCGTGTTCAATTTCTCGCCCACGCAGTCGTTCACCGACTATGGCTTCCTGGTGCCCACCGGCAGCTACGACGTGGTGCTCAACACCGACTCGAAGGACTTCGGCGGCTTCGGATTTGCCGACGACTCCGTGACCCACATGACCAACTACGACCCGCTCTACGTGGAAGACCACAAGGAGTGGCTCAAATTGTACATCCCGGCACGCAGTGCTGTAGTCCTTAAGAAGAATTGAAAGAAACATCCCTGCGCAATAGCACCGTCACCGTGAAAGTGATGTGTGCTATTGCCTTCCTTGCATTTGCCGTCTGCTTCCTGTTCAACTACCAGGCAGACACCCTCTACTATCTCCAGCATGTGTTGTCGGGAGGTAAGACCAGCTACGACCGCGTCATCGGCGGCATCATCATCCTTGCCCTGCTCTGGCTCATCCAGTATGCCGTCTATCGCATCACCCGTCTCTACAAGCGCGGCCACGCCCTTACCTATTTCCCCTCCATCCTGCTGCTCACCATCCTCACCGATGTCACCACCGACGGGCACATCCCCCTCTACTGGGCTTGGATTGCACCGCTGCTACTGCTTGCCTTCATCGCCCTTGCATGGGTGAGCAAGCAGTTCGAGACCTACGAGCCCGGTCAGGACAATCCCGGACTGTTCTCGCGCCAGATGTGGGTCAACATGCTCACCATGTTCATCATGTTCCTCTTTGCCTGCCTTTTCAGCAACCACAACGAGATATTCCACAACCGCCTCAAGGCCGAAAGGCTCATCCTGCAGAAAGACTATCAGCAGGCGGCACTCGTAGGGCAGAAGTCGCCCGAAGCCGACAGCAGCCTCACCATGCTGCGCGTCTATGCCCTGGCTCAGACCGGCCAGCTGGGCAGCCATCTGTTCGAATACCCCATCGTGGGTGGGGCAGAGGTGATGCAGCCCAACGGCCACTCCCTGCGCACGCTGCTGCTGCCGCCCAAGCAGATACGACTGATGAACAAGACCCGCCACACCCGCAACGACTGTCTTCTTTCAAAGCATCTCCTGGCCCGCGACCTCGATGCCTTTGCCCGCGACATCACCAAGTTCTACGACATCGATTCCGTCAGAGTGCCCCGTCACTATGCCGAGGCCCTGGTGCTCTACACCCATCTGCGCAGTCACCGTCTGCTCACCTATCACGACAGCGTGCTCGATGCCGACTACGAAGACCTGCGCAAGCTCCAGCGCCGCTATCCCGACCAGACCACCCGTCAGTCGGCCATCCGCGACACCTACGGCAACACCTATTGGTATTACTATCTGAAGAAGCAGGAATAGAAAAACCCTCCCCCTCATTAATAGAAGGGAAGGGCTTTTTGTTTGTACAGTAGCGAATGAATTAAGGGTTGGGCTCTTCCTTTTTCGCAACCAGCCCATTGATGTCGCTGAGCGTAGCCCCCACGAGCATCTTCTTCGAGCGCTTACGGGTGCTGGGATCGGTCTGCGTCTCCGGCTGGAAGATGATGCGCAGGCCACGCACATGCTCGGCAGCAGAGTAGTCTTCCTCGGAGTCTGCACCACGCGAACTGATGCCCACCTTGAAGGCCCCGAACCCGTCAATCTTCACCCTCTGCGAGCTCTGCAGGGCATCGGTAATCACCTCCACCATCTCCGTCAGCACCGCCTTGGCGTCGCTCTTCTTCGCCGTAGAGTTACGCTGGATGCGTTCCGCGATGTAGTCCAGGTCGATGGTCTCCGTCACCACCGGACGAGCATACCACTTCTGGTAAGCCTTAGGCATCTCCTCGTTCTTGTTCTGAATCAGCTTGTAAAAAATCATAACAACTAAACATTAAAAGGTTAAACAATAAGTTCCAGAGGTTCCCGCAATGGGTTCCTTTTTACGCTACAAAGATACGAAATCTGCATCTTGCATTTACGGTTCCGTCCTGTTCCCAACTATTCCCGTCTGTTATTGCCAGTTGTCATGATGTAAGGGAGTGAGATAGAGTCATTTTGCCCATGAATCATAGTCTGATTTCAGTTCAATCATAGTCTAAATCCACATCAATTGCAGTCTGATTCCATCCCGCAAAAACATGGTAAACATTTACTTTAAAAAGTTTGTGTAATTCATTATTATTTAGTATATTTGGCTTTGCCGAAGATACTGGCATTCGGCAACAAAAATAAAAGCTTTTTATTTTGTATTGTGCTCATTTTTTAGTATCTTTGCAGTATGGAAATAGCGACAAGAACATTTGGCAGGACAGAGCTGGCACAGCTATACAGTCCTGACCTCACTGCAGAAGCAGCATGGAAGAAACTGAAGCGGTGGATTAACCTGAACACGGAACTCACCGCCCAGCTCCGGGAGTTAGGCTACACCCCCAGCCAGCGTTCGTTCACCCCGAAGATGGTGGAGCACATTTTTCACTATCTGGGCGAGCCCTGACGGCTGCCGAAGTGTCGGAGTGTCCAAGTGACTTGTGGACAAGAGTAGTCATGCAATGAGACATTTAGCAGGCACAAGGTAATTATTGTAATATAATTATATTATATATAATATATTATATAAATTTATATATATTATAATATATATAAATTCTTACGGATACTTATTACCTTCCTTTACATTCACCTAGCACCACTACTCCTGT
>JAEEGI010005610.1_pt1 | contig 28859 bp, 27 predicted proteins | sample 8958751 | NCBI WGS metagenome assembly JAEEGI01 (sample SAMN16246545, study PRJNA631951) | gut metagenome | biome: gut microbiome; feature: rumen; material: KS-attached | host: Bos | place: Iran: Karaj | collected 2018-10 | reverse complement strand
ATCATCGCCAACCCCAACTGCACCACCATCATGATGGTCGTGGTGCTGAAGCCCATCGAAGCCCTCTCCCACATCACCCGCATCCACGTGGCGAGCTACCAGTCCGCTTCCGGCGCAGGTGCCCAGGCCATGGCCGAACTCCAGCAGCAGTACCGGGAGATCGTCGAGGGCAAGCCCGTGACCGTCAATAAATTCGCTTACCAGCTCGCCTACAACGTCATCCCGCAGATCGATGTCTTCCAGGACAACGGCTACACGAAGGAGGAGATGAAGATGTTCAACGAGACCCGCAAGATCCTGCACTCCGACGTGCGCTGCTCGGCGATGTGCGTGCGCATCTCCTCGCTGCGCTCCCACTCCGAGGCCGTGTGGATCGAGACGGAGAAGCCGCTCTCCGTGGAGCAGGTCCAGGCCGCCCTCGCCGCCGCCCCCGGCGTGACCCTGCAGGACGACCCCTCCACGCAGACCTACCCCATGCCGCTTTTCACCGGTGGCAAGGACGATGTCTACGTCGGCCGCGTCCGCAAGGACCTCGCGAATGAGAACGGCATCACCCTCTGGCTCTCCGGAGACCAGATCAAGAAGGGCGCCGCTCTCAATGCCGTCCAGATAGCAGAATACCTGGTCAAGCACAAAGGCTGACCAGGTATTCTTCCATACGTCATTCCGGGCGTGACCCGGAATCTTTCCCTTATACGTCGGCGCGGGCCATCGCGTCCTTGTAGTACTTCTGGTTCACGAACACATCCTCCTTGTACGGGTTGATGTGGCGCTTCTTGCTCTGTGCGATGATGTAGCAGATCGCGATGATGTTGGTCACCAGGGCCAGCGCGCTGATCACGGTCATCATGGTCGGGTTGGCAGCCACGACGGAAGGATCGACGGTGGTGCCGACGACCGCGGCTTCTCCGCCGGCGGCCTCATAGAGCTTGCTGATGGTATCCACACCCTCGGGGTACAGGACAGGCAGCGTGGCCCACGGGAACCACTGCTGGCCGTTCTTGAAGGTCTCCTGGAAGAGCGGGAACACCTGGGCGAACATGCACCAGATCGCAAGGGTGTTGGCGCGGTTCTGGATCCAGCCGCCGCGGTTCCACATGAGGGCGGCCACGGTCGGGGCCAGGAGCAGCGCGATGCCGCAGTACCAGCTGTGCGTCGGGAGGCAGTTGTAGGTATAGGCGAAGTTCCAGATGTCGTAGATCACGATATAGACCCATGTCATGTCGGCCCAGATCATGTCTTTCTTGTCCTTGGAAGGATAGACGTTCCACCAGGCGGTCATACACATGATGTTGATCAGACCGGCAACACCGTTCATGACATTGTGCCAGCCGCCGTACTGCCATACACCTTCGGAGGTAAGCCACCATTTGTTCCAGCCCATGACGGCGGATTCAAAGTCGGACACGCATGCGATCAGGATGTTGATGCCGACGATCACAAACGGGAAAGGCTTGAACCAATGCTTGGCACCGATCCCCCAGCCGTACTTGATCATCATGAAACCGATGCACCCTGCCGTGGCGGCATACAGCTTGGCATAGTGGAACCAGCCCTGCATATAGATGTGGGTCTGGTTCTGCAGCGCCCATTGCGCACCGGACCGTACTCCCGCCCAGATGGCAACGAAATAGGCGGTGAGGGCTACGGGGATGGCAAAAAACGTGATGATTCCGCCGAGTTTGGTGCGACGGGCGAATTCATTAAGGAGGATCAGGCCGAGAAGAACCACCAGCAGCATCCCCCACTGGGCAAGCGCATGCTCGCCATAGACATGGAAAAACATAGAGGTTTAGTTTATAGTTAAACTTACATGGTTTCTTTGATGCAAATATAGCAAAATAAATCCGAGAACGGATGTTCCCGGATCAGGATTCTGGCTGAGAGCCCTCAGCGTCTGGGGCGGGGCGGCTGCTGGGGACGCCGCGGGGGCTGCGGAGCAGACTGGCGGACACGGTCCCACTTGACCTTGTAGCGGATGCGGCCGCCGGTGTCGACGTACTCGTAGATCTCCCGGACGACGGCTGCGCGACGGCGCGCGAGTTCGTATACATCCGGATAGTAACGCTGCAGGATACGCATCTGCTGACGGGTATCGGTGATGTAACGGCGCACGAAGCGGTGCTTGATGTCCCAGTCTTTCCGGCCGCCGGGGTAGACCTTCTCTTTCATCGAGACGATCTGGAGAACCCCCTCGTCGTAGTAATTATACAATTGCGGGTAGTACGCCCGCAGGATAGAACGTTGCTCGATCGGGTTCTCCACATAGCGGTATCCCGTCGAACGCGTGCGCGGCGTACCGTAGTAAACGCCGCAGGACACGACCGTCAGTGCGGCGGTCGCGACCATCATCAGGCGGAGAATCTTTTTCATACGCAATAAGGTTTTATTGCAGGTATGTCAAATTCCGCGCCAAGCCGCTCAGCGTATCTCCTTGCCGAAGGGGAAAACGGCTCCCAGGGCCATCTTGAAGTGCTGGAGGCCCCAGGGGATGCCGATGATGGTCAAGCAGAGAATCAGGCCGAAGGCCAGGTGGGTCAGGGCGATCTCCCACCATCCCAGCAGGATCCAGAGCACGTTCATCACCGTGGACAGGCATCCCGGCTGGCCCGGCCCGTACACGAGTTCATGCCCGAAGGGCCACAGGGCGTAGACGCCCAGCTTGATGAGTTGCACGCCGAACGGTATGCCGATGACCGTCAGGCAGAAAAGGAGCCCCACGGAGAAATAGACCAGCGCCACCAGCAAACCGCCGAGTACCAGCCAGAGGATATTTCCCAGGAATTTCATGACGGTCAGGATTCCTGCAGGATCTGCCCTGCGGCGTTCTTGGTGTCCACCTTCTCGATGATGCGCTCCAGGATGCCGTCCTCGTCAAAGATGAACGTACGGCGGAGCGTCCCCATCGAGGTCTTGCCGTACAGCTTCTTCTCGCCCCAGGCGCCGAAATCCTGCAGCATCTGCGTGGTCGTGTCCGCCAGCAGGCGGAAAGGCAGGCCGAACTTGGCCCGGAACCCGGCATGGGACTTGGCGCTGTCCTTGCTCACGCCGACCACGTTGTACCCGGCCGCCGTAAGCTCGGCATAACGGTCCCGGAAAGAACAGGCCTCGGCCGAGCAACCGGAGGTGTTGTCCTTCGGGTAGAAGTAAATGATCGTCTTGCGGCCCTTGCCGATGAATTCCTCCGACCGCACCGCATTTCCGTCCTGGTCCAGGACCTCGAAGGACGGCATCTTATCTCCGATTTTCAGCATAATGGGACAAATCTAACGAAAAAAGTCCATATATGGTCAAGCCCTTTTGTATCTTTGCATATCTTTAAACAAGTACAGCTATGGTCGTCAATGTATATTCGCAGTATTTTGCAGCGCAAGGGACATTCAATGGCGTGGAGCGACGGGGAGCCCTGGTGCTGCTGGTCTCGGATTCCGAGGCCGGGAGGATTTCGTACCGGGCGGAAGTGTCATTTTTCCCACATCGGGATGAGGAGGATTTCGCCGTTTCGTATGACGCCTGTTTCGGGAAAGAGTTGTACAATGCCCAAGGGCGTCGCTCCCGCAAGCGGGAGGCGACCCTGCTGGAGTCCCTCCGCGCCGAAATCGACGCCCTTGCCTCCGCCCACGAGGCAATCGTCGACTGGACCTGCCCTCTGGCTGAGGCTCGCAGAGGGTAATCCGATCGGGAAGAACTCCCTTTACTTTGTCTGAGCCCGGGCAGATGTGTCCGGAGGTGTCAGGCCGAGGTCCTTGAGGGCATTTCCGATACTCTCCATGATCCCGGGGACGGCATCGCCGATCTCCTGGATCACGCCGGGCAGCTGCCCGCCGATGTCCTCGAGGGCCGAGGACACGCTGTCCATGCCGGAGCGGATGGCGACAGCCACATAGCGTCCCATCGCCGAGCGGACCTGCCTGATCTGGTCCTGGGTGAGCGAGCCCTTCTTCTGCTGGTACTCCTGGCAGAGGGCTTCGAATTTCTCGTTGGCAGCGTCCCAGTCATCCCGGGAATAGGTAGCGGAGGACTTCTCGACGGAAGTGACGAAGGCATCCATCCGCTCAGGAAGCGGGCGCAGATTGCAGGAATTCATCAGAACCAGCATGGCTGACACCATCAGGATCAGAGCAATAAGTCTTTTCATATCTATCAATTCTTAAGATTCAGTTACAGCATCTTGAGCGCCCGGGCCAACTGGTCCGGACAACTGGTGCCGCGAGCCTTGCAGTCGATCCCGTCGAGCAGGGCGATCACATCGCCCACCTTGCGTCCGATGCATAGGGCGGACACACCCTGCGTGTTGCCGTTGCAGCCCTTGGTATAGCGGACCTGGCGGATGATGTCGCCTTCCGTGGCAATGTCGATCTGTTCGGAGCACACCACCGCACAAGTGCGGAATGAGGTGCGGCGGATGCCGCCCTCGGTGGTGTCACTGAGTTTGGTTACGTCAAATTCGTTCATTTGTACAGGTTTAAACGCCCAAATGTACGAATTAATCCGTCACTAGACAAGTCGGATGCAACTGATGGTGCGCCCGCAGGCAAGGCCCTCGCGACGCGCGGAGAAGAAAGAGGTGTCGGTGTAGCTGTCGATCCCGCATTCCTGGATGTTGGCGGCGGGCACGCCGGCCTCCTCGAGCAACCAGCGGTTGGCCTTGAAGAGGTCGATGTGGTGGCCGTCGGCCATGGGTATGCCGCTGCGGCCGGGATGGAAACTCCAGATCTCGTCCAGCGGGAAACCCTGCTCCTTGAAGAACTGGACCACCTCTTCGCCGACCTGGAAACTCGCCGGACCGATGGCGGGCCCGATGGCCACGCGGATCTCCTCGGGACGGCTGCCGAACTGCTGCTTCATCACGAAAAGCACCTTCTGCGAGATCCGCTGGACGGTCCCCTTCCAGCCGGAATGGATGGCGGCGACGGCGCGGCGCTGCGGATTGTAGAGAAGGATGGGGACGCAGTCCGCCGTGTGGACGCCGACGGCGACGCCGGGAACGCCCGTAACCAGGGCGTCATAGCCGTTGAGTTCTTCTTTGCGCACGCCGGGACGGTCGATGACTGCCACGCGGAAGCCATGGATCTGGTGTCCTTCGGTCACGGGGTATGGAAGAACGGAGTCACGACGGGTCGAAAAAGCCTCGGCGCCAGGCCCTAAATCGTATCGGAGAAGTGTGTCTGATGTGGTCATTGCAGGGCAAATATAAACAAAAAAATGCCCTCTGACGCAGCCAGAAGGCAATAACTTTTTTGTTATTTTCAAAGGGGGCACCGGGGGAGGTCCCGATAGGGTCCCTATTATGAAACAGGTCTGTTTTATTCGTTTAGTCTCAACACAGTAACGCCATTGATTCGGGGATTAGCCTGCAAATATGCCTCCAGGGTCCGCGGCTCCACGACGACCTTTTTTGCAGAGGAGGAAGCATGGATGAAGCCCAGGCGCGCACCCGGTTTCTCCCGATAAGCGATCACTACATGGGAGTAGTCGAGTCCGTCGATCGAGGTGGCGAAGCAGAGGATGTCGCCACTTTGGATCCGCTCTTCGACAGCGGCGAGTTTCTCCTTCGGGAGATAGCTGCGCGGGATCCGGTTGACGGTTTCCTCCATCCGGACAATGTCCCGGAGGTTATCTTTTGCATACAGCGACTCCCCTTTCAGCGGAGCATAGCTGTCCGGGTGCCGGGAAATGAAACGGATGGGGCGCGTGTCCGGCACGCCGCCGAGTCCGGGCGTCACATCCCGGAAAAAACCACGCTCCACGCCTTGTGCGATCCACTCGGTCGTGTAGTGCAGCCGGGAGGAATATCCCTCCACGAGTCCGCGGCGGTAGCGCGAGTCGCGCAGGGAGGCCGCGAGGTCTTCGAACGTAGCGGCCGTACCGCAGCGCTGCGCGGTCCGTACAAGGCCGAGACAGGTCTCGGCGAAGAGGATGCAGTCCGTCTTGGTCAGGAAGATCCGCAGGCGCTCTTCCCTGCCCTCCTGCGTGCCGGCCACATAGGGCTGACCCAGCAGCTGCTTCGCAGCGCGGATCATCAGCGCCGGGCCGCTCTCGTCCTGCGCATGCACGCCCAGGTCCTGCAGGACCATTTCCGCCAGGGCGATGTCCTCGGCGGTCGAGATGTACCGGGGCACACCTGCGGTCTGGGCCCGCAACAGCACCGGCCCCAGCAACAACAGCAGGAACGAACCCCGCTTAACGGCTGCGCGCACGGAGGATACGGCGGACATTGTCTTTGAGGATTTGGACGGCGGGATCGGCCATGTTGCCGTGGCCGAAGCCCTGGAGCTCATAGATGGTGGCATCGGGATGGCCGACCATCTTGAAGAGGCGCCAGAAATAGGCGGTCTCCTCGTAACGGCCGTAGAGTTCGAGGTCGCGGTCGCCCGAGATGATGACGATCGGCGGCGCATCGGCGCGCACATGCGCGAGGGGCGCGTATTCATCGATCAGCGGCTGGTAGGGCGTCATCCCGAGGGTCTGGCGGTAGTTATAGTGGCTGAGGACCTGACCGCTGAACGGGATGAGGCCTGCCACGCGGTCGGCGTCGATCCCGTACTTCGCGAGCCAGTGCTTGTCCAGGCCCAGCATATCGATGAGATAGCCCCCGGCGGAGTGGCCGGACAGGAAGACCTTGTCCGGGGAGCCGCCGTAAGCGGCGATGTTGTCGAAGGTCCAGGCCACGGCAGCGGCAGCATCGTCGATACAATCGGCGATGGTCCCCTTGGGAATCAGCCGGTAGCCTGCGGACACGACCACGTAGCCGCTCTCTTTGAGGTCGCGCGGCACGGAGGTCTTCTCCCCGCCGGTCAATCCCCCGCCGTGGAACCATACGACCACGGGCAGGTCTTTCGCTCCCTCGGGAGCATAGATGTCCAGTTTGCAGCGCTCCTGCAGGTAGGCGTCCGTGGCGGAACTCGCATATTGGAGGTCCTTGACGACCTGTGCTGATGCCATGATACAGGTAAGCACCAGCAAAACAGTCATTAATAATCTGTTACTTTTCATATCCGCTATTTGATCAGTGCGCGTCCCGTGCGGCCGTCGATACAGATTTCGAGGTCCCTGTCAAAGTGCACCTGGCGCAGGAACTCCGTCTCGAACTCGGCAGGCATTGCGTCCAGCCGCGCCGTGTCAAAGCACTCGCCCGCCCGGGCGAAGGGGTTGACGTTGACGTAGCCAGCGTTGAAAGAGGTCATGTTCTGGAAGAAATGCGTGCCCTGGCTGGGATCCACCCGGAAATGATCCAGGCAGCATTCCACGATGGCCCGGGCCTCGGAGATGTCGCTCCACTGCACCGGAACGCCCAGTGACGGGATGCTGGAGCCCCAGCGTCCGTACCCTACGAGGACGTAGTTGCGCTTGCCGGCGCGCATCCTGTTGTTGAGTTCACTCAGCTGGGCGGCCATCTGGCGCGTCTTGAGCGTATCGAAAGCGGATTCCTTGAGGTACACCAGGTCGCGCACGCCCGTGATCCAGCCGGGGCCGATGGCGCTGCCAGAGGATACAATGGCTTCCGAGGTATCAATGCCGTTCCAGTCTACCTCGGTATCCAGGCCGTCGGAAGAGATCGGCCTCACCTGCAGGACATTGAAGATGGCCGGGCTGTCGGGCTCGACGTCCAGGTTGGCCGCGAACTCGATCTCCACGCCGCACTTGACCTCCTTCTGCATGATGTCCAACAGTTCGGTGAGGATGTCTGCCAGCGGGAAGGTCCTGTATTTGAGGATATGGGCGAAGGTGACGAACTTCGGACCTTTCGGTACCGGGGAGTCCACGATGCGCATGTTCTCGTAGTCGTAGGTGGAGACCACCTTGCTGAACATGCGGAAGTCTCCGCATTCCGTGATCGGGATGCGCTCGAGGTTGACGGCGTCATCCACCGAGGTCTTGAATTTGTCCGGCTGCAGGTCGAGGGCGAACATCGCCTGCTGGGTCTCCGTCATCGTCAGCTCCGGGGTTGAAGTCTGCAGGACGTTGCGCGGATACTTCGGCGAGAAGCGGAGCACCTGGTCGCCGTCCACGACAGCCTTGCCCAGGCCGAAAGCCAGTTTGGCCACACCGTCCTCGGGCGTCTCGTGGCCGAGCGGATAGAAATTGACCGAACGGGCCACGCCCGAGAAGACCGGGAAGAAGTAGCCCCGGTCCTCGCTGCCGCAGATCTCCTGGAGCACGATGGACATCTTCTCCTCGGAGAGAACGTTGGCCGTGGCCGTAATATAGCCCCTGGAAGAGGCGAAATATACGGAGGCATAAACGCTCTTGATGGCCTTGGAGAGCAGGCGGAGCTGCTGGTCTTCATTCTCCGTATGCGGGATCATGTAGGTCGAGTAGACACCGGCGAAAGGCTGGTAATAAGAGTCTTCCAGCTTGGAGGAAGAACGAACCGCCAGCGGCTTGCGCACGTTGCGGATGAACACGCGCAGGGCTTCGGTCAGCTCCTGCGGGAGCGTGGACGCCACGAACTCAGAGAGGATCTCGGCGTCCGTCAGTTCGGAGTTGATGACGAATTTCAGTCCGTTCTCCCGGATGAAACGGTCGAAATACTCGCTCGTGATCACAAGGGTACGGGGCACGAGCACGCGCACGTCCTCCCACTTGTCATACAGGTCATATTTCTGCAGGATGTGGTTCAGGAACGCCAGGCCGCGCGCCTTGCCGCCCATGGACCCCGATCCGATACGGGCGAACCAGATGGCATCGTTGTAGGTGGCCGGGTCGAATCTGGCCACCACGCCGAGGCCCTGGCTGATGCGGTAGTCGCGGATCATCCGCAGATTCATCTCGCGGACCCGCGCGACGTCCGCGTCTGAATTGATCCGGATCTGGCGGAAGAGGTCACCGATCGCAAAGATGCCGCGGCCGTAGAACCAGCGGGAGATATAGTCCTTATCCGCGAGCGCACGCAGGGCGCTGTCGGACATCCGGGCCATGACCTGCTCGAATTCATACAGGTTGTGCGCCCGGGCGGTCACCCGGCCTGTCCGGGGGTCGGTCACGACGAAGTCGCCGAAACCGAACTCGCGGCCGATGTAGTCCGACACTTCCTGGGTGAGGGTCTTGGAGCGCTTATGAACGAAGCCTACACCGAGCTGCGCCGCAACGGCGCGCATGCTCTCCTGCGAGGACTGCATCAGGAATGGCAGCATCGGGTTATCCCGCCGGACCAGGCGGCAGAGGTCGACGCCGGCGTCGATCTTCTCCGTCTCCGGCTTGTCGCCTTTGTGGATGACGAAGCCGATGTCGGAGATGATCCCGATCATGTTGGACTTGTATTTCTGGTAGTAGTCGTAGGCCTCGTCGTAGCACGTGGCCATCAGGATCTTGGGGCGGGCACGCTTGCGCAGGAACTGCTGTTCCTCGTTGAGCGCATCGCGCACCGCTTCGCTGTTCTGCTGGAGCACCAGCTTGTAGAGCAGCGGGAGGTAGGTCGAATAGTAGCGCACGGAATCTTCCACAAGCAGGATCACGCGGGCCCCCATCTCCAGGCAGTCGTGCTCGGCGTTGAGCTTGTCTTCGAGGAGCTTGATGATGGCGATGAGCACGTCCGTGCTGTTGTTCCAGCAGAAGACGTAGTCGATGCCTTCGTGGTCGTGGTCCGAGATCTTCTGGTAGATCTCCCGGGAGAAGGCGCTCAGCAGGACGATCGGCGTGTCGGGCACCAGCTGCTTGGCCTGCAGGGAGAAGCCGAACACGTCCAGCTTGCCGACATTGTACATCGTGATGATGAGGTCGAAGCGGTTGTCCTGCCGGAGGATGTCGAGGGCATCCAGGGTAGACTCGGCCCGCACGATGGCGGGCGGGTTGCTCAGGTTGAGCTCCGCGTACTCCTGGGTGATCTGGGCCTCGATGTGGCCGTCCTCCTCGAGGGAGAAACTGTCATAATTGTTACAAACCAGGAGGATTCGGCGAATCCTCCTGGCCATCAGTTGTGTATAATCCGTGTTGTTGCTCATATTCGCATTAGACCAGTCCCTGGTCCACCATCGCGTTGGCCACCTTGATGAAGCCGGCGATGTTGGCACCCTTGACGTAGTTGATGTATCCGTCCTCCTCGGTGCCGTACTTGATGCAGGCAGCGTGGATGTCGGACATGATGCGGTGCAGGTGCTCGTCCACTTCCTCGGAGGTCCACTTCTGGCGGATGGAGTTCTGGGTCATCTCCAGACCGGATGTCGCCACGCCGCCGGCGTTGGACGCCTTGCCCGGCGAGTAGAGCATCTTCTTGGCCTGGAAGATGGCGATCGCCTCGGGCGTGGAGGGCATGTTGGCGCCCTCGACGACGCACCAGCAGCCGCCCTTGACGAGGTTCTCCGCATCGGCCTTCTCGATCTCGTTCTGCGTGGCGCAAGGGAGCGCGATGTCGCAGGGGATGCGCCAGGGGCGCTCGCCCGGGAAGTACTGGGCCTGCGGGTACTTGGTTACGTATTCCTTGATACGGCCGCGGCGGATGTTCTTGAGTTCGAAAACGAACTTGAGCTTCTCCTCATCGATCCCTTCAGGATCGTGGATGAAGCCGTCGGAGTCGGAAAGGGTCACGACCTTGGCACCCAGGCGCATGGCCTTCTGGGTGGCGTACTGGGCCACGTTGCCGGCGCCGGAGATGACGACGGTCTTGCCTTCGAAGGTCTCACCCCGGGTGGCGAGCATCTCCTGGGCGAAGTAGCAGACGCCGTAGCCGGTGGCTTCGGGACGGAGCAGGCTGCCGCCCCAGGCAAGGCCCTTGCCGGTCAGCGTGCCCGTGAATTCGTCGCGCAGGCGCTTGTACTGGCCGAACATGTAGCCGATCTCGCGGCCGCCCACGCCGATGTCGCCGGCAGGCACGTCGGTGTCGGCGCCGATGTGGCGCTGGAGCTCGGTCATGAAGCTCTGGCAGAAGCGCATCACCTCTGCGTCGGACTTGCCGCGGGGGCTGAAGTCGGAGCCGCCCTTGCCGCCGCCCATCGGGAGGGTGGTCAGGGAGTTCTTGAAGGTCTGCTCGAAGGCGAGGAACTTCAGGATGCTGAGGTTGACGCTGGCGTGGAAGCGGATGCCGCCTTTGTAAGGGCCGAGGGCGCTGTTCATCTGTACACGGTATCCGCGGTTGATATGGATTTCGCCCTTGTCGTCGGTCCAGGGGACGCGGAACATGATGACCCGCTCCGGCTCGACCATGCGTTCAAGGATCTTGAGATCCATCAGATAGGGATAAGAGGTGACATAAGGTGCTACACTTTCCACCACCTCCCGGACAGCCTGGTGGAATTCTTTCTCCCCAGGGTTGCGCGCGACCAGTTCATCCATGAAGCGGTCGACGTAGTTCTGTGTGAATTTGTCCATGTTGAGGGATTTAACTAACCGGGATTCAAATTTAGCAAAATTTTTTAATAATCCTACGGATTAAAGGGGTTTTTCTGTCAGGTTTCCGTACGCGGATGCTGCTCGCAGGCAGTGCCTTTGCTCCGCTATCGGGCCACCCGCCTGACGGCTGACCCGACCCTGTCCGGGCAAACGCTGCGCAAAGGCACTGCCTGTCTCGCTGACGCATCCACGTACAGACCGGCGGCTGAAAAAATGTCAGCAGTTTTGACAAAATGTCTTGATTATCAACTATTTATAGTATAATTTGCGCCAAAATGTCCCGGTTTTGCAGATGGTCCGGGGATTGTATCATACCAAGGCGTCGCCCGGTTGGAGCGACGAGCAAATAGTTAAACATTTTAAAATTATAGGAGATTTGATTATGTATCCCGTTCGTAGAAACCAAGCTTGGATTCCTAGCATTTTCGGAGACCTGTTCGATGACTTTGCAGTGATGCCCGCAAAGCAGTTCGCATCCCCTGCCGTCAACATCAAGGAGACTGACAAGGACTTCCAGATTGAGATCGCAGCACCGGGTATGACCAAGGACGACTTCGCCATCCGCGTGGACAACGACGAAGAACTGGTGATCGCCCTCGAGAAGAAACAGGAGCACAAGGAGGAGAAAAAACACGATGAGAACTACCTCCGCCGCGAGTTCTCCTACACCTCCTACCACCAGGCCTTCACCCTGCCGGAGAACATTGATGTAGAGAACATCAAGGCCAACATGACCAACGGCGTGCTGGGCATCGTCCTCCCGAAGAAGACCCCTGAGAAACAGATCCCGGCCTCCCGCCAGATTGCGATCGAGTAATCGCGGCCTCCAGGCCTTTCAAAAAGCTGACGCCCTTCGCGCCAGCTTTTTTCGTATTATCCCAGAACGACGTCCAGGACCATCATGAGGGCAAAACCGAGCGCGAAACCGATGGTGGCGATGTTGGAATGCGCCCCCTGCGAGGCTTCGGGGACAAGTTCCTCGATGACCACGTAGAGCATGGCGCCGGCGGCGAAAGATAGCAGGTAAGGCATCGCCGGGGTCACGACCGAGGCAAGCAGCAGGACGAGCAGCGCACCGACGGGCTCCACGGCGCCGCTCAGCGCGCCGATACCGAAGGCCTTCGGGCGGCTGTTGCCGGCGGCGCGCAGGGGCATCGAGATGATGGCCCCTTCGGGGACATTCTGGATGGCGATGCCCAGCGAGAGCGCAAGCGCACCCGCCACACTCATGTCCACATCGGCGTTCAGCGCGCCCGCAATCGCTACGCCAACGGCCATTCCCTCCGGGAAATTGTGGATCGTGACCGCCAGGGCCAGCATCGCGGTCTTGGACAGATGGCTCCGGGGGCCTTCCGGCCCGCCAGCAGGATGCAGGTGCGGGGTAATCCTGTCGATGAGCAACAGGAAAGCGAATCCCGCCAGGAGGCCCACCGTGGCGGGCACGACGGCCCCGGCCCCCTCGCCCATCTCCATGGCGGGGATGAGCAGCGACCACACGGAAGCGGCCACCATCACGCCGGAAGCGAAGCCCAGCAGGACCTTCTGCAGGCGGTCGGGCATCTCCTGACGCATCAGGAACACAAAAGCGGATCCCAGTGCCGTCCCGGCAAAGGGTATCAACAGGGCTAATATGACGCCGTGGTTCATCACGAAACGGTTTTCCGGTCAAAAACGATTGAGAGGATCGCGCACAGGCCCATCAGGAATGGGTAATACAGATACGGGATGATGGCCGCCGGGGAGATGGCCGCCAGGCCCGAAGCCATCAGCAGCTGCGCCCCGTATGGCAGCAGCCCTTGAACCAGGCAGGAGAACGTGTCGAGCAGGCTGGCGGTCTTGCGCGGCGGTACGCCGAAACGCTCCGCGATGTCATGCGCGATGCCGCCGGTGGTGATGATGGCCACGGTATTGTTGGCCGTACAGACATTCGCCAGGCTCACGATGCCGGCGATGGCTGCCTCGGCCCCGCGCTTGCCGCGGACACCGCGCGAGAGGGCTTCGATGATGAGGTTCAGACCCCCGCCTTCGCGGATCAGCTCCAGCAGGCCGCCGGCGAGCAGGGTCACGATGATCAGGTCGGACATCCCGGCCACGCCGGTTCCGACGGCTTCCAGCCACCCCACCCAGCTCAGACGGCCGGTCACCCAGCCGAGCACGGCCGCAGCGCCGAGGCCGGCGGACAGGACCACGGTCACGTTGAGTCCGCACAGAGCCAGCACGATCACAAGCAGATAAGGCAGGGTCAGGTACCACTGCGCAGTGCTGTGTTCCGGGGCCACGACCACCTGCCCGCCGCGGATGAAATAGATCACGGCAACGGCCAGGAACGCCGGCAGGACGATGCGCAGGTTCGCACGGAACTTGTCGCGCATCTCACACCCGGCGGCGCGGGTCGAAGCAATGGTGGTGTCCGAGATGAAGGAGAGGTTGTCGCCGAAGAACGAGCCGCCCACGATCACTGCAGCCATATAAGGGACGGATATCCCACACTGTCGGGCGATTCCGGCCGCAATCGGCACCAGGGCGACGATGGTGCCCACACTCGTACCCATGGCCATGGAGATGAAGCAGGCCGTCACGAAAAGTCCCGCCAGCAGCCAGCGCGCCGGCACGGCCGCAAGCATCATCGAGACCGTGGCATCCACGGCGCCGATGCTGCGGGCCGTCTCGGCGAAGGCGCCTGCCAGCAGGAAGATCCAGATCATCAGCAGCACGTTGGGGTGTCCGGCGCCGCGCGAGAACGCCGTGAGGCGTCCGCCCAGCGGCCCCTTCGCAACGGCGATGCCATAGGCCCCCGCCACCAGGAAAGCGGCGGAAACAGGCACCTTGTAGAAATCGCCGGCCACGAGGGAAGAGACCAGATAGACCAACAGGAAGACGGCGAGCGGGCTGATGGCCACCAGGCCGCGGGACACACTACTTTTCACTTTTTCAAACCTTTCTGCCTGCAAATATAAATAAAATCTGTATCTTCGTTCGTCACTAGAATTGATTATCGTATGTCCAGACTGATTCCCCTGCTTCTCGCACTGTCCCTGGTCGCCTGCGCCCAGACACCCGAATCCCCCTACCCCGTCGAACAGTTCCGCACCCCGGCCGGCAAGAAGGTCACGGTGTCGATGATACACCACGGTTCCGTCGCTTTCAGCTACAAGGGATACAGCATCCAGGTAGACCCCGTCGGCCAGATGGGCCAGACCGAGCTCGACTACTCCGTCTTCCCCAAGGCAGACTGCATCCTGATCACCCATGAGCATGGCGACCACTACAACCCGGACACCATCCAGCAGCTTTCCAAGGACGACACCCGCGTGATCCTCAACCCCGCCACCCAGGCCAAATTCGGCAAGGGAGAGGCGGTCACCAACGGGCAGACCCTGCAGGCCGGCCCCGTGGGCATTGCCGTCGTGCCGGCATACAACAACACCGAAGGCCACCTCCAGCTGCACCCCAAGGGCCGCGACAACGGCTACATCCTGGATTTCGACGGCCTGAAGATCTATGTCTCCGGAGACACGGAGGACACGGAAGAGATGGCCGGCTTCGGCCCCGTGGACGTGGCCTTCCTCTCCGCCAACCAGCCTTATACGATGACCGTCGAGCAGTGCATCCGGGCCGCCAAGGTGCTCAAGCCCAAGACCCTGATCCCCTACCACCTGTCCAACACCGACATGCAGGCGATCAAGGATGGATTGGAAGGCTCCGGCATCCAGGTGCTTCTCTTCGAAGAATTGAGATAGACGGCAGTCCCGCACAGACTATGAAAACAGGACTGATCGTCGCCATGGCCTCGGAACTCGAGGCCCTGCGCCGCGCCGGGATCCCGGGAGCGGTGCAGTCCGGCATCGGCAAGGCCGCTGCCGCCCGCGCCGCCACGGAGATGATCCTGCGCGACCGTCCCGACTGCATCATCAACTCAGGCTGTGCCGGCGGGCTCGCGCCTGACGTAGATGTCTGCGACATCGTGGTCGGCGCCCAGACCGCCTACCACGACGTGTGGTGCGGCGAGGGCAACCTGCAGGGGCAGGTCCAGGGGCTCCCGCAGCGCTTCGACGCCGACCCGGCGCTGCTGCGCGCCGCCCGCGCCCTGCAGACCGCCAGTCCGGTCCGCTGCGGTCTCATCTGCACCGGGGACCAGTTCCTGACCACCGCCGAAGACGACGCCCGGGTCCTGGACATCTACCCGGATGCGCTGGCATGCGACATGGAGTCCGCGGCCATCGCCCAGGTCTGCCTCCACTACGGTGTCCCCTTCCTGAGTTTCCGCATCATCAGCGACACCCGCACCGGTGGCCGCGGCCACGCGGACGCCTATGCGGATTTCTGGGGACATGTCTCCGGCGAATCCTTCGCTTTCCTTCGCCAATTGATTGATAATCTATGAAAAAAATACCCAGCTTCTCCATCGACCATGAACGCCTGCTGCGCGGGATCTACGTCTCCCGCAAGGACCAGGTAGGCGGTGAAGTGGTAACCACTTTCGACATCCGCATGAAGGAACCCAACCGGGAGCCCGTGCTGGACCAGGGTGCCATCCACACCATCGAACACCTGGCCGCCACGTATCTGCGCAACCACCCGGTCTGGGCGGACCGCATCGTCTACTGGGGCCCGATGGGCTGCCTTACCGGCAATTACCTGCTGGTCCGGGGAGACTACAGCTCCGCCGACCTGCTGCCCCTGATGGTCGAGACCTTCCGCTTCATTGCGGAGTACGAAGGAGAGATTCCGGGCGCCGCTCCCCGAGACTGCGGCAACTGGATGCTGCACGACCTCCCGGTGGCCCGCCGCGAAGCCGCCAGATACCTGCACGAAGTGCTGGAGGTCGCCACCGACGCCAACCTCAACTACCCGGCGGAGGAGCAGACCTTCCCCACCTCCATCCCCAAACCGCCCGTCCTCGAAGCCTAGCGCCAGGAGGCGGCCGGAAACCCCGCCAAATCCTGCCGGCTCATTCCGCTCTTTTGCTATATTTGCACCCATGCAACCGGTCAAGAAGAGATACATCATCCTGGATGCCCTGCGCGGTTTTGCGCTGCTGGGCATCTGCCTGGCCAATTACCCGGAGTTTTCCCTTTATTCTTTCCTTTCCGCGGAGGATGCAGCCGTGCTGCAGACGCCGGGTCTGGACCGGGTACTGCGCTTCCTGTTGTATTTCTTCGTTGACGGAAAGTTCTATACGATATTCTCCGTGCTGTTCGGCATTGGTTTCTCCATCATGCTGAAGCATGCGCTGGCGGAGGGCGGCAAGGGTCTTAAGGTGTTCTACCGCAGGATGCTGGTGCTGCTGGTCATCGGTCTGATCCACCTCTGGCTGCTCTGGAGCGGGGACATCCTCACGCTCTACGCCGTCCTGGGCATGTTGCTTCCGCTCTGGCATAAATGCTCCGACAGGACGCTGCTGCGCTGGGCGGCCGCTCTCCTGCTGGCGCCCGTGGCAGTGGATGCCGTGGTGGAGCTGGCGCATCTTCGTCCTGCCGGCTGGTTCTACGACAAGCAGTGGGCCCTCTGCGCGCGCTATGGGATCACGGAAGAGAATTTCGCCTGTTGGTTGCGTGACAGCAATGACTATAAAGGGGTCTTCCAGTTCCTGATGCAGGGCGGTTTCGAACGGATGACGGAGTTCATCGACGGCAACCGCTATTTCCGGGTGATGGGTCTCTTCCTGTTGGGCTACTGTGCCGGGCGTCAGCGCTTCTTCGCTGACCTGGAGGCGTGGAGACCCCTGCTGCGGCGCATCACCCGCTGGGGCTTTGCCCTCGGTCTGCCTTTGTCTTTTGCCTACGCCTGGAGCGGGGTGAACGGACACCCGTGGGGACTCACCGCCCACTCGGCCCTGTATACCTTCAGCGTCTTTCCGATGGGTTTCGCCTACATGGCGGGACTCTGCCTGCTTTATCAGCGGCACAGCGCATCGCGCATCTGGCGCGCCTTCGCTGCGCCCGGACGGATGGCGCTGAGCAATTATCTTTACCAGACGGTATGCGGGATGCTGGTCTTCTACGGCATCGGGCTGGGGCTGGGCGCGGACATGAGCCTTTCCTTTGCGCTGCTCATCGCCCTGGGCGTCTATCTGCTCGGGATGCTGTTGAGCAGTCTCTGGGTCAAGTATTTCCGCTTCGGGCCCGTGGAATGGTTGTGGCGGATGCTGACCTACGGCCAGTACCTGCCGATCAGGCGGGAGAAACTACCCGCGGAAACGGTTGTTTAGTTCAGAGAGCAGCTCTTCTTCCGGCATCGCCAGGTGGGTCAGGCCGATGTAATCCTTCCTGAAGATCGGAAAAATCCGCCCGACGAATCCGCCGGGTTGCCGGCCGCCTCAGAGATCATATCAACATCAATGGATCGACTGGGCCAGATGGGGACGGCGGCCGGAGAAGAGGCGCTGCGGAAGCTCCATCGCGAGGATGATGCCGAGCACGATGGCGACCGCGGCCTTGACGGCACCGAAGCCGGTCTCCAGGGCCAGCGGGAGCTGGGCGGAGACCAGATAATAGGTACACCAGAAGATCCCGGCTCCCGGCACGAGCGGGAAGATGCCACAGAGCAGGAAAACCTGCGCCGGACATTTCTGCCAGACGGCAGAGACGCGCGAGAGGAGGCAGATCAGCACGGAAGAGGCGATGATGGCGAGGGCGGGACCGCAGCCGGCGTAACGTACCAGAACAAGGTACAGGCACCAGCCGATTGCGCCGATCAGCCCCGCCGAAAAATACTGGGCGCGGGGCACGCCGAACAGGGTGGCGAAAGCGAAGGTACCGACGAAGGCCGCCAGGGTCTGGACCGCCAGGCCGGCCGTCCCGGGATCGACACTCATCCCCTGCAGGATGACCATCCCTCCGAAGATCCAGCCGTCCAGCATGAAGCTGAGCGCAACCCCGAGCGCGATGCAGAAGAATCCCAGCATCGCATCCGTCAGGCGTGTCAGGCCGGCGATATAGTCAGAATTAGCCAGGTCCCGGACGCCGTTGACGAAGGGAACCCCGGGAATCAGCGGCATGATGGCGCCGATGATGACGTTGCTCAGGCTGTTGCCGAAACCAATCCGGTAGAATAGCAGGCACAGGAAAGTGGCCAGCAACGCGTTGCTGATCCCACCGACGATCTTGGAAAGGAAGCGGCTGCTGAAAAAGAGGATGTAGGTATACAGCAGGGCACCGACCACGAAAGCGGCCGCGCAGTCCAACCAGCCGCCGCCGAATACGATGCAGAAGCCGGCGGCCCCAAAGGCAGAGCCGAGGATCTGCTCCCACGCCGGCTTGGGGGGCGAGTTGCGGATGATCCGCAGGCGTTCGCGGGCCTGCTCCAGCGTGCAGAGATCGAAAGAGATGTCATAGCTGAGTCGGTTGACCGCCACCACCTTGGAGAGCTGGATGGCCCGCAGGGGGATGAATTCCACATTGGCATAGGTCTCCGTCTGTCCGCCGGACTTTCGGACCTTGTCCATCGTCCCAGTGGTAAAGATACCGTTGCTGAGCACGAAGAAATTGCTCGAATCCACGCCGTAGTGCGAAGCAATGCGGGACATGATGTCCTCGACGCGGGAGATCTCCGCGCCGTTCTCCAACAGGATGTGTCCTGCTTCGGAGGCTACTTCCAGCACTTCGGACAGCCTGCCTGCCAGTTCTTGTTCTTCCATGCTGCAAATTTACGATAATTCCGTTACATTTGTATCTGTATGGATATCCGGAAAGCAACTTCCGACGACCTCCCCGCCCTGCGGGAGGTCTTCGCTGCCGCCAAGGCCATCATGCGCGCCGACGGCAACCCCACCCAGTGGGCCGGGCCCTATCCCGACGATGCCACCGTGCTGCGCGACATCGCCGGCGGCTGGGGCCACGTCCTCGAGCAGGAAGGACACGTCGTGGGCTATTTCGCCCTGATCCCCTCCCCGGACCCGACCTATTCCTACATCGAAGGCGGCGCCTGGCTTGAAGACACGCTCCCTTATTATGTCATCCACCGCATCGCCAGCCTGCCGGACGTGCACGGCATCTTCAGCGCCATGATCAGGTTCGCGGCGGGCATCTGCCGGAATCTCCGGATCGACACCCACCGCGACAACAAGATCATGCAGCACAATCTCGCCAAGCACGGATTCACGTACTGCGGCATCATCTATCTCGCCAGCGGGGACGAGCGCCTGGCGTACCAGCGCCTCCTGGATTTGTAAAAAAGTCTTTTTTTCCGTATTTTCGTGTCTGCCAACATTAGCACTTTACAATTCTCCAATATGAAACCGTTACTCAGAAAACTCATTCTCTGTGCAGCCGTCAGCGTCTGCGCAGCCGTGGTGCTCCCCGCCCAACCGGCCGGCGGCGCCCGCCAGAACCGTCAGCAACAGCAGCCGCAGGCGCAGCAGCAGCGCCAGCGTCCGGATCCCACCGCCTCGATGCAGGAGGTGATCGACCGGATCTACAACTACCTCAACGGCTGCACGCCCACCACCCTGGTGGACGGCGACGGCAAGGCCATCAAGGACCTGAAGAAGATCGACGAGCGGAGCAGCTTCCAGCGCGGCGACTTCGGCATCAACACCTATGAGTGGGGCGTGACCTACTCCGGCATGCTCCTCGCCAGCGAAGTGCTGGGCGACCCCAAGTACAGCAAGTACGCCTACGACCGCTTGAAGGCCCTCGGCGAGGTCTATCCCTATGTCAAGAACTATTACGACGAGACCGGCTACCAGATGCGCCTGGGCGCGATGGAGAAGCCCAAGTGGCTGGACGACTGCGGCTCCATGGCCGCGGCCATGATCAAGGCCACGCTCGCCAACCCGCAGGAAGCCCGCACCTGGCGCGCCCTGCTCGACAACTGGATCGAGTTCGTGATGTATGAGGAGTACCGCCTCGGCGACGGCATCCTCGCCCGCAACCGCCCGACCACCAACTCCGTGTGGCTGGACGACATGTACATGGGCATTACCCCGATCGCCTACCGCGGCCTGCTGTCCCAGCGCGAGCGCGGCGACCTCACGCAGAAGTACTTCAACGAGGCCATCAATCAGGTCCTCCTCTTCAAGAAATACCTCTGGGTCCCTGAAATGAACCTCTTCCGCCACGGCTGGATCGAGGGCATGTCCGAGCATCCCAACTACCACTGGGCACGCTGCAACGGCTGGGCCGTGCTGACGATGTGCGACGTTCTCGACGTCGTGCCTCAGAGCACGCAGGGCTGGACCGAGGTCCGCGACCTGCTGGTCAGCCTGCTGCGCGGCATCGCCGCCTACCAGTCCCCCGAAGGGAGCTGGCACCAGCTGATCAACAACACCGAGTCCTACCTGGAGACCAGCGCCTCCGCCATGTTCGTGTACGGCTACGCCCACGCCATCAACAAGGGCTGGATCGACCGCACCGCATACCAGGACATCGCCCGCGCCGGCTGGAACGCCGTCGCGAAGCAGGTCAATGAGAAAGGCCAGGTCGAGAACACCTGCACGGGCACCGGCCTCGGCTGGACCAACACCTTCTACATGGCCCGTCCGGTCAGTGTCTTCGCCGCCCACGGCTACGGTCCGGTCCTGCTGGCCGGCGCCGAGATGATCAAGATGCTCAAGACTCCCGCCCGGCCGCAGGGAGCACAGGCGCAGCCCGAGCGGATGAACGGCGGTTTCCCCGGCATGATGGCTCCCAGGCGCGTAGAGGGCAAGCCGATGGTCTTCCTCGCCGGTGACTCCACCTGCAAGAACGGCTCCGGCACCGGCAGCAACGGTCAGTGGGGCTGGGGCAGCTTCTTCGGCGAATACCTCACGGACGGCGTGACAGTCGAGAACGACGCCGTCGGCGGCCTGAGCAGCCGTACCTTCTACAACGGCACGCAGTGGCCCCTGATCCGCGACAATCTGCAGAAGGGCGACATCGTGCTCATCCAGTTCGGCCACAACGACATGGCCCCGCTGGGCACGGGCCGCGCCCGCGGCACGCTCAACGGCACGGACGACAAGCCGCAGAGCGTGGTGATGGAGCGTGACGGCTCCCACCAGGACGTCTACTCCTACGGCCACTACATCCGGATGATGGTCCGCCAGGCCAAGATGCGCGGCGCCATCCCCATCGTGGTCTCCCCTACGCCGCAGAACAACTGGACCACGGAGAAGATCATCCGCCGCTTCGACGAGACCTTCAATGTCTGGTGCCGCCAGATCGCCCAGGAAGAAGGCGTGGCCTTCGTGGACTTCAACGACATCTGCGCCGCCGAATATGAGAAGATCGGCCGCACTACTGCACAGAAGGAGTACTTCGCAGACAGCGTCCACACCCGCGAGCAGGGCGCCCGCCTCTACTGCCAGGTACTTGCCAAGGCCCTCAAGGACCAGAATACCGCATTAGCAAAATATGTCAAATAAAAACCTCCTCAGCAGCATCGCCCTGGCGGTGCTGCTTCCTTTTTGGGCCGTCGCCGCCCCGGCGATCCACAACGTCGGCGGCCGCACCGCCACCTCCCTCGACGGGGCATGGAACGCCATCGTAGACCCCTACGAGAACGGCTACTACAACTACCGCATGCAACCCATGGCGACGGGTTCCACCTTCTTTGCCGACCTGCATTTCTACGCCGACCAGACCAAGCTCATCGAGTATGACTTCGACGCCTCCGGCACGCTGCAGGTTCCGGGCGACTGGAACACCCAGCGCGAGAAGCTCTACTACTATGAGGGCACCGTCTGGTACCGCCGCCTCTTTGAGGCCGCTCCCAAGCCGGGATACCGCTACTTCATCCACTTCGACGGCGCCAACTACGAGACCATCGCCGGCCTCAACGGCAAGGTCGTTGGCAAGCACGTGGGCGGATTCACCGCTTTCGACTTCGAAGTCACGGACCAACTCAAGGCAGGACAGAACTCACTGGTAGTCAAGGTGGACAACAAGCGCCACGCCGACGGCGTGCCGACCATCAACACCGACTGGTGGAACTACGGCGGCATCACCCGCAGCGTCCACCTGGTGGAGGTCCCCGCAACCTTCATCCGCGACTACTGCGTGCGCCTGAGCGCCGACCGCAAGGCCATCGAAGGCTGGGTCCAGCTGGACGGGGCCGCACGGCAGCAGAGCGTACGCGTGGAGATCCCGGAGCTGAAGGTCAGCGCCACGGCGCGCTCCGGCGGCGACGGCCGTGCGAGTTTCATCGTGCCCCTGCCCGCCAAGTCCGGACTGCGCCTGTGGTGCCCCGAGGACCCGAAGCTCTATGATGTCACCGTGTCCTCCGGCACGGACCGCGTGGCCGACCGGATCGGCCTGCGGACCGTCACCACCCAGGGGAGCAAGATCCTGCTCAACGGCAAGGAGATCTTCCTCAAGGGCATCTCCATCCATGACGAGCGGCCGGGCGCCGCGGCGGGCCGCGCCTTCAGCGCGGAACACGCGCGCACCACACTCGGCTGGGCCCGGGAGATGGGCTGCAACTTCGTGCGCCTGGCACACTACCCCCACAACGAGCAGATCGTCCGGATGGCCGACGAGATGGGCATCCTGGTCTGGTCGGAGATCCCGGTGTACTGGACCATCGACTGGGACAGCGCCGAGACCTACGCCAACGCTGAAAACCAGCTCTGCGAGATGATCGCCCGCGACCACAACCGCGCCGCCGTGATCATCTGGTCGGTGGCCAACGAAACGCCGCGCTCGCCGCAGCGGCTCGCTTTCCTGGGCAAGTTGATCGACAAGACCCGCGCCCTGGATCCCACGCGGCTCGTCTCCGCCGCCATGGAGAAGGACGAGACCGCTCCCGGCCAGCTGACCCTGGTGGACGAGCTGATGTACCGGACCGACCTGCTGAGTTTCAACCAGTACGTGGGCTGGTACGACGGCAACGTCGAGAAATGCGACCGCGTGCAGTGGACCTTCCCGGTGGAGAAACCGGTAATCCTCTCCGAACTGGGCGGCGGCGCGAAATACGGCCGCCACGGCAGTCCCGACGAGCGCTTCACGGAGGAGTACCTGGTGCGCCTCTACGAGGCCAACATCCGCATGATGAAGAACATCCCCGGCCTGGCCGGCTGCACGCCCTGGATCCTCAAGGATTTCCGCTCCCCGCGAAGGGCCCTCGACGGCATCCAGGACGACTTCAACCGCAAGGGGCTGATCTCCGAGAAGGGCGAGAAGAAAGATGCCTTCTACACCCTGCAGCGCTGGTACCAATCTTTCTGAGAATGAACAAACGGCGATTCTTCCCGGTCCTGGCATGCATGCTGCTTGGCTGGCAGCTGCAGGCCCAGGAGCCGATGCTCGTGAAGGAGCCGGAGAAGCCCGTCTCCCTGCAGCGACTTCCTGACGGCCTGTGGCAGGCAGACTTCGGGCGCGACGCCTTCGGGCAGATCGAGCTGACGCTCCAGTCCCGAACCGGCGGCGAGACGGTGTTCGTCCACCTGGGCGAACGCCTGGTGGACGGACGCATCTGGCGCAAGCCCACGACGACGGTGCGCTACCGGCGTATCCCCGTGGTGCTGCAGTCCGGCAAACACACCTACCACCTCGACATCGAGCCGGACCGCCGCAACACCGGCCGGGACGCCGTGAAGATGCCTGCCGACATCGGGGAGGTCCTCCCCTTCCGCTATTGCGAGATCGAGGGCTACGGCGGGCCGCTGCGCCGCAGCGCCCTCACGAGGCTGAGCGTGCACGTCCCCTTCAATGACCGGGCGGCCCGTTTCCGCAGCGACAACGACATCCTCAACCAGGTCTGGGAGCTCTGCCGCTACTCGGTCAAGGCCACCACTTTCACTGGCTACTACGTGGACGGCGACCGGGAGCGCATCCCCTACGAGGCCGACGCGCTCATCAGCCAGCTTTGCCACTACGCCGCCGACACGGAATACACGACCGCCCGGCGGACCTTGGAGCATCTGCTGGCGCATCCGACCTGGCCCACCGAATGGATCCTGCAATGCGTGCCGATTGCGTGGAACGACTACATGTATTCCGGCGACGATGCTTTGCTGCGCAAGCACTACGACCTGCTCAAGGCCCACTGCCTGCTGGACCTGCGGGAGGCGTGCGGGCTGATCAGCACGACCACCGGCAGGCAGACGCCGGAGTTCCTGGCCTCCATCCGCCGCAACGAGCCGCTCCGCGACATCGTGGACTGGCCCCATACCGGCGGCACCGGCCTCCAGGCCGGACAGGGCGGCGAGGACGACGGCTTCGTCTATTCGGACTTCAATGCCGTGGTCAACGCCTGGTTCTACAAAGCCCTGACCTGCATGACCGCCGTCGCGGAGCATCTGGACCGCGGAGCGGATGCGGCGGCGTTCGCCGCCGCTGCCGCACGGGTGCGCGAAGTCTTCGACACGCAGCTCTACGACCCGGTCCGCGGCGTCTACCGCGACGGGCTCGACACGGACCATTCCGCCCTGCATACCAACGTCTTCGCCCTGCTCTTCGGCCTGGTGCCGCAGGAGCGGCAGGCGCGCGTGGTGGACTTCATCAAGTCCCGCGGGATGGCCTGCAGCGTCTACGGCGCGCAGTTCCTGCTCGAAGCGCTCTACGAGGCCGGCGAGGCCGACTACGCCTTCTCCCTGCTGACGGACCAGAGCGTGCGCAGCTGGTACAACATGATCCGCGTGGGCTCCACCATCACCCTGGAGGCTTGGGACGACAGCTTCAAGCCCAACCAGGACTGGAACCACCTCTGGGGCGCCGCCCCCGGCAACATCATCCCCTTCCGCCTGATGGGCGTCCAGCCCCTCGAGCCGGGCTTCGCCCGCGTGCGCATCCACCCGCAGCCGGGCCCGCTGCGCCGCGCGGACGTGACCGTCCCGACCTGCCGCGGCCCCATTCGCGTGCGGGTACGCGGCGACCGGGTACGCGTGCGTGTCCCGAAGGGCGTAGAATATGTTTTGGACTGACACTATGATCAAGAACCTCATTTTCGATTTCGACGGCACGCTGGCCGACACCACGGAAGGCATCATCATCACCACGCAGGAGACCCTGAGGCAGATGGGACTGCCGGTCGTATCGGCGGAAGATTTCCGCCCCGTGATCGGCCTGTCGCTCAGGGACTGTTTCAAATACGGCACGGAGACCCCGGAGGAGCGCCTGGACGAGGCGACCGGAGTCTACCGACGGATCTTCGACGGCATCGCCGTGCCGCGCACCACCCTCTACGAAGGGGTCCCCGAGACCCTGGAGGCCCTGCGTAAGCGCGGCCTGCAGCTCGGCATCGCCACCTCGCGCAGCGGCCGCACCTTACGGATGCTGCTCGACGTGCTGGGCATCCGGGGCTGTTTCTCCGAGCTGGCCGCCACGGACGAGGTCGAGCATCCCAAGCCGGCCCCGGACCTCGCGCTCCTGTTGATGGAGCGGCTCGGCGCCCGGCCGGAGGAGACCGTCGTCATCGGCGATACGGTCTACGACCTCCAGATGGGCCGGGCCGCCGGCTGCCGCACCGTCGGCGTCACCTGGGGCAACCAGGACCGCACCCAGATCGAGACGGCCTCGCCCGAGTGGACCGTCGACCGCTTCCCGGAACTGCTGGACATCTTGGGCTGACAAAAGTTTGCATTTACAAAATTAATTGATACCTTTGTGAAGTATGAAGATGTACCGTGCATACCACCATCACCACCGAGTCTGAAAGATCCGGTAGGTCGGTGCGTACGTACGTGACGCGATAGCGAGGCTTGCCGGTGTGTCCGGTGAGCCTTTTTTAGTTAGTAGAAGATATGTTAAGACTAGCCATCCAATCCAAGGGCCGCCTCAACGAAGAGAGCACCGCCCTGCTGCGCGAGATCGGGATCGACATCGACGACTCGCGCCGAAAGTTCCTCGCCCAGGCCCCGAACTTCCCCCTGGAACTCCTCTATATGCGCGACGACGACATCCCGCAGGTCGTCGCCAGCGGCACGGCCGCGCTGGGCATCGTGGGCCTCAACGAGGTCGTTGAGCGGGGCTTCGATGTGCAGGTGGTCGCGAAGCTCGGCTTCGGCGGCTGCCGGATTTCGCTGGCTGTGCCCAAGGGCGCGGACTATGACGGACCACAGTGGTTTGCCGGCAAGCGCATCGCCACGTCCTATCCCCGGATCCTGCGCGGCTGGCTGCAGGAGCAGGGCATCGACGCCCGGATCGAGGTGATCACGGGCTCCGTGGAGATCGCTCCGGCGGCCGACATCGCCGACGCGATCTTCGACATCGTCTCCTCGGGCGGCACGCTGGTGTCCAACGGCCTGCGCGAAGTGGAGAAGGTTTTTTTCTCCGAAGCCGTGCTCATCTCCGGCGGGCAGCTCAGCCCCGAAGACCAGGCCGTGCTGGACGAGATGCTCTTCCGCATCGACTCCGCCCAGGTCAGCCGCCGCAAGAAATACATCCTGATGAACCTCCCGAAGGCCTCCGTGGAGGAAGCGATCCGCATCCTTCCCGCCATGCGCAGCCCGACCGTGATGCCGCTGGCCGCCGAAGGCTGGTGCTCGATGCACTCCGTGGTAGAAGAGGCAGACCTCTGGGACAAGATCCGCCAGCTCAAGGCCATCGGCGCCGAGGGCATCCTGGTCCTGAACATTGACAAAATCATCCCGTAACGCGATATGGAGCTATTTATCAATCCCGCCAGGGACCACTGGGAGGCACTTTGCCGCAGGCCGTCGTCCGAGAACCCGGTCGTGCGGCAGCGCGTGGAGGCCATCCTGCAGCGCGTACGCGAGCAGGGCGACGAAGCGCTGCGCGCCCTCTCGCTGGAGATCGACGGCCGCGCCCTCGACGCCATCGAGGTCCCGCAGACCGAAATCGACAGGGCCGCACAGTCCGTCAGCACCGCCGTCAGGCAGGCGGTTGCGGACGCAGCGCACAACATCCGCGCCTTCCACGAAGCCCAGCAGCCACGGGAGGTCAGCGTGGAGACGGCCCCCGGCGTACGCTGCATCCAGCGGCCCGTGCCCATCCAGCGTGTCGGCCTCTACATTCCCGGCGGCACCGCTCCCCTGTTCTCCACCGTTCTGATGCTGGCCGTGCCGGCCGCCATCGCCGGCTGCCCGGAGGTGGTGCTCTGCACCCCCGCCGGCCGGGACGGCCGGGTCAATGCCGAGGTGCTCTACACGGCCGCGTTCTGCGGGGTGAAGCGCATCTTCAAGCTCGGTGGCGCCCAGGCGGTCGCCGCCATGGCCTACGGCACGCAGACCGTCCCCAAGGTGGACAAGATCTTCGGACCCGGCAACCAATACGTGACCACGGCCAAGCAGCTGCTGTCAGCCGGGACCGTAGCCATCGACATGCCGGCCGGCCCGTCCGAGGTGATGGTGGTCGCCGATGCGCAGACCCCGCCCGCATTCGCCGCGGCAGACCTGCTTTCGCAGGCTGAGCACGGCCCGGACAGCCAGGTGATGCTGGTCTGCGACAGCGAGCGGACGGCCATGGCCATCCAGGCCGAGGTGGAGCGCCAGACAGCGCTGCTCCCCCGCGCAGCCTTCGCGCTGGAAGCACTCGGCAAGAGCCGCAGCTTCGTGTTCGGGCGCGAGGCCGACATCATCGATTTCGCGAACGCATACGCCCCCGAACACCTCATCCTTGCCACGCAGGATCCCTGGCGCATCGCAGACCGGATCACGGCCGCGGGCAGCGTGTTCGTGGGTCCCTGGACTCCGGAAAGCGCCGGGGACTACGCCTCCGGCACCAACCACACCCTGCCCACCTGCGGCTGGGCCCGCTCCTTCAGCGGGGTCAACCTCGACAGTTTCTACCGCCGGATGACCCTGCAGGAGATCACCCGTCCGGGCCTGCAGGGCCTCGCCGGGACCATCGTCACCATGGCCGAAGCAGAGGGCCTGCAGGCCCACGCCAACGCCGTCAAAATCCGCTTGCAAGATGATGAAGCCTAAAGATATCGAAGCGCTCGTGCGGCCCAACATCCGCGCCCTGTGCCCCTACAGCACGGCCCGCGACGAGTATCAGGGACCACTCGGCATCTTCCTCGATGCCAACGAAAGCCCCTACCCCACGGGCTACAACCGCTATCCCGACCCGCACCAGAAGGCCCTCAAGGAGCAGCTCTCCGCAATCAAGGGCCTGCCGGCAGAGAATATCTTCCTGGGCAACGGCAGCGACGAGGCCATCGACCTGTGCTTCCGCGTGTTCTGCACGCCGGGCCGGGACAATGCCGTCGCCATCGCCCCGAGCTACGGCATGTACGCCGTTGCCGCCGACATCAACGACGTGCAGGTGCGCAGCGTGCAGCTCGGGCCGGATTTCAGTCTCCCCGCCCAGGCGCTGCTGGATGCCTGCGACGGGCACACCAAGCTGATGTTCCTCTGCAGCCCCAACAACCCTTCCGGCAATGCCTTCGACCCGGCGGAGCTGGAGGCGCTCGTGCGTGACTTCCAAGGCATCGTGGTGCTGGACGAAGCCTACGCCGATTTCAGCACAAAGGGAAGCCTGCGCGCCAAGGTGCTGGAGTACCCCAACCTCATCGTCCTGCAGACCCTCTCCAAGGCCTACGGCCTGGCTGGCCTGCGGCTCGGCATGGCCTTCGCTGACGCCTACATCATCCGGCTGATGTCGATTGTCAAGTATCCCTACAACATCAACCAGGCGGCGCTGGAGCTG
>JAEEGI010005605.1_pt1 | contig 28868 bp, 22 predicted proteins | sample 8958751 | NCBI WGS metagenome assembly JAEEGI01 (sample SAMN16246545, study PRJNA631951) | gut metagenome | biome: gut microbiome; feature: rumen; material: KS-attached | host: Bos | place: Iran: Karaj | collected 2018-10 | reverse complement strand
GTGCGGTAGCTGTAGCAGATCAGAATCGTAGGCAGCAGCCAAGGGAACAGCAGGCTGTACTCCAGCACAGTGCTGCGCTTTTTCCCCTTGTTCTTGAAAATATAGTTAACAGCCACAACGACGATAATACAGGCAAGCGCAGCAGCAATAGCCGACATCACAAAGCTCAGCCGGATACCGCCTACTGTGTCCGCATTGGCGAAAAGGCCGCTGATCGCACCTGTTCTTGTGCGATATTTGCCGCGGTTCGTCATGAACTCATAATCCTGGCTGCCAAAGAAGTTGATCAGTGTAAACTGGTCAAGCTTCAAGGACTTCGCGCGCAGTGACGGATAGTTCTGGAAAGCAAACACGATGATCATGACCACCGGCGTCATGTAAATGACGAACAGCACGTACGCATAGATATGTGCCAGTACATTCGCCACCGGATTATTGATCTTTTGTTTGACCAGTTTTGCTTTTGTCTTGCTGACCGACAGATAGTGTCCCTTACGCTCGTAAGCGGACAGACCAGTCAGCAGCAGGATCGTAAACAGCGCCAGGATCACGGACAGCAGGGCAGCACGTGCTTGTGGGAATGATTCATCCGCCGTTGAAGAACCGGCCAGACGCACGATCTCCGGATTGATGGAATCATATCCCAGCAGGGTCGGTGCACTCATAGCGCATAAGCCCGTAATGAACGTCATGACTGTCAAGCTGAATAGCGTAGGAATCAGCGTAGGGAACACGACCTTCAGCAGCACCTTAAAAGGTGAAGCACCCATATTACGTGCCGCTTCGACCGTATTGTAGTCAATGGAACGTATCGCATTGCGGAAGAACAGCGCATGGTTCGACGTACAGGCGAAAGTCATGGTGAAAAGCACCGCGTTAAAGCCTGTAAACCACTGCTTGTTCATGTTCGGGAACATACCGGCCAGCCATGTAGTAAGAATGCCGTCGTTTGCATAGAGGAACTGATAGCCCGTAACCAGCGCCACGCCGGAATAGATCAGCGTAGTCATATAGCCGAGCCGAAGGATCTTGGCACCCTTGATGTCAAAATATTCAGTAAGCAGCACGATGCTGATACCGACAACGTTTACCGTAATGATCAGGGCGATAGCTAGCTTCAGCGAATTAAGTACATACTGCGGCATGGTGCCAGCGAAGAAGAAGCGAATCACAGCCCATGGATCGGTCTTGCCGGCAGAGTTTGTCGTCTTGAAGATCGAAGTCAGCGTGTTCAGGCAGGGCAGCAGCATGAACCCAAAGAACAGATAGACGAAGAAGGCAATGCCGAATACCTTCCAGATCAGCGAGGTATCCAGCTTCAGCCCTGGTTTCTTATTCATTGGAAGCCTCCTGCTTGTCGTAGCACATCAGGTTGCGCGGATGAATGCCCACATGCACCTGTTCGCCTGCCTCGTAGATCACCGTGCCGTCATTGCGCTCGATCACCTTGATGGTCTGTCCCTCGCAGTGGATATAATACTTGATGTACAGGCCGTAATACTCACGGCTCTCGATCACGCCATCCACGACAGTCTCACCGTCAAGCCGCGGCTGATTCACGCGCACACGCTCCAGGCGGATGAAATGATTCTGATTCCTGTTCAGGCCCATCTTCTCTATCAGCCCGTCTTCCAGGCGGTTGATATCGCCGATGAAGTTGCACACAAACTCCGTCTTTGAGAAGTTGTATACCTCATTGGGCGTGCCAATCTGCTCGATGAAGCCCTTGTTAAACACCGCAATACGGTCTGACAGTGTCAGCGCTTCTTCCTGGTCGTGCGTCACGTAAATGGTCGTTATACCGAAATCGCGCTGCATCTTCTTAAGTTCATTGCGCAGCTGCACGCGTAGTTTTGCGTCCAGGTTGCTCAGCGGCTCGTCCATGCAGATGATAGCTGGCCCGGTCACCAGGGCACGCGCGATCGCCACGCGCTGCTGCTGGCCGCCGGACAGCTGCGACACGGCCTTTTTGAGCTGTTCGTCGCTCAGGTCGACCTTTGCAGCGATTTCGCGCACCTTTTTGTCGATCTCATCTTTCTTCAGCTTCTTGATCTTGAGGCCGAAGGCAATATTGTCATACACCGTCATCGTGGGGAAAAGCGCGTAGGACTGGAACACAATGCCGATATTTCGCTTCTCGATCGGCACATGGGTAATATCCTGACCGTTGACATTTACCGTACCGCTAACAGGCTCAATAAAACCTGTGATAGTACGCAGTGTGGTGGTTTTTCCGCAGCCTGAAGGGCCTAGGAAAGTAAAGAATTCGCCCTGCTTTACATCCACATTGATGTTATGCAGCGCTTCAAAATCACCAAACTTGACGATGATGTCCTTCAGTTCAATCATGGTGGCAGAAGCTTCAGCCATGGCAGTGTCACTCCTCATGCATACAGATAAAATCATGGCGCGCCTGAAATCTCAGGCGCGCCGAACAAACTATTTGCGATTACTCCGCCTTCTGGGTCAGGACCGCCCAATCCAGGTTGTCCCAATCGGGCTCAGCCTTGGCTTCGCTGGCATCTTTCCAGTAGAAGCCCAGGTTGGTCATGATGTTGGTCCACTCTGCACTGTGCGCGGCAACATAGGCAGCATAGGTCATGTCGGTGCCAGGCACGATGTTCAGGGTGAAGCTGGGGATGCTGTAGATCGGATATACTTCTTCGATAGCATCCTCATTGCAGGGATAGCTGTCGAACTCATCCGACCAGGCGCGCTGCACGTCAGCAGAACCGAACCACTCGGCGAAAGCCTTCACAGCCTCGGTCTCGGCTTCGGTACGGCCTTCACGTTCCACAACACCGATGTACTCAGCGATGTAGTAGGTGCCGTCAGCGATATCAACCAGTGACCAGTTTTCGGGTTCAAGAATGCCCTTCAGGGGATGCTCGGAAATCTCCGCGCCGCCCTCGATCTTGCTGTACAGAGAAGAAGAATACATAGTGGAAATCTGGACATCACCGCGGATCAGGGGATCGATGCCGTAGCTGTCACCAGTGAAGTTGCCGTTTGCGCAGTAGGCCCACAGGGTCTTCCAACCATCAATGGTAATGCCGCCGGCAGGAGAAGTAGGATCAGCGAAGGGGTACAGCATGGCATTGTTGATGTTGGCATTGGTGGTGCCACCGACTTTGCCCTGACGATACCAGGTGTAGCCGGATTTTACAACGTCTGCCCAATGATCAAAATGAAGTTCTACGCCATTGGTGCCGAACTCGTCGTTGCGGTACAGCATCAGGATGTTCTGGATAACCAGACCATAGGCCTTGCCATCATACTTGAAGGTGCCAACCTTGTCTGCCCAGGAGGGAGTCCAGTCAGCAATCTTGATGTTCTCATAGGTGCCGCCGATCAGCTGGCCCCAGCGGGTCTCATTCAGACCAAAGATCAGGTCAGCATCCTTGTTCTCGTTAGCGGCCTGCACAGCAGCGGTATCGCCGTTAAGAACGGAGTTGTCATCAATGCTGATGCTGAAGCCGGCCTTCTGGGCCTCTTCCTTCAGGTAGTTCACGCGCTCGATAGAGTTGGAGTTGGAGTAAATGCGGATGGTGTAGCCAGAATAGTCCTGAGCAGAAGCGGAAACCGCAACCAGAGACAGAACCATGGCCAGAGCCAGAGCGAGGGAAACGAGCTTCTTCATGAAAAAAGCCTCCTTATTAATTTGGATCCCTATTTCGGGATTAGAGAAATTATAGCATTATCAGGCGAAGAAGGCAAGGCCTTTTGTTGAAATCGGCCAAATTCAGGCATAATTCGGCAGTTATCGCTAATTGACAGCCGGAACAAAGCAGGATAGAATAAATTGTTTCCACAATCTGCACCTATGGTGTTTTGCAAAGGAAGAAAACCGTGAAAAAAGTCATTCTGACAGCTTTTCTAATGCTTCTTATCCTGCTGGTTTCCGCAGCACAGGCTGATACTGTAACCATTGCCGGCAAGGAATATGATGCTTCTCTTGAAACACTGGACCTGAGCCGCGTAGCTATTCCGAATGTAAACAAGCTGGAAGAAGCGCTGTGCGCCATGCCTAACCTGACATATGTAGACCTCTCATCTACCGGCCTGTCCAACGAAGTATTGGCTGCACTGCGTGAACGCATGGCAGAGCACGGCGTAAAAATCGTATGGACGCTGCGTTTTGATGCTTATACAATACGCACGGATGCAACCGCATTCTCCACACTGCACTCTACCGGCGACAGGCGCCTTGGGCAGGCAGTGCTGGGTGTTCTGCGCTACTGCACCGATCTGAAAGCGCTTGATCTGGGGCATAACTATATTACAGATGCAAGTTTTCTTGAGCCGCTAACACAGCTGCGCGTCCTGATTCTTTCCGACAACCGTATCAAAGACCTTTCCATGCTTGCCGGAAAGCCGTTGCAATACCTTGAAGCCTTCAACAATGGCCTGACAGATATCTCATGGCTCGAGGACTGTGAGACACTGATCGATCTGAACCTGTGTCTGAATCACATTACTGATCTCAGCCCGCTCTACCAGCTGCCGAATCTCAAGCGCGTATACATCAGCAGCTATAAAGCCAATGAGCCCAGCAAGGCTGCCATCGATGAGTTCCTTTCCTGGCAGCAGGAAAACCTTGAGATCTGGAACTTCACCAGCCAATACCCCACCCTGTACGGCTGGCGTGAAGACAGTCATGGTGTCGGCCATCCGCGCTACGAGATCATCAAGGCAATGTTCAAGGAAGGCGTATACTACGACTTCAACTACGTGCTCCGGGAAGATCAGTACGTACACCTTTTCAAAAATAAATGACATGCTCAGGCCTGCAGTCGCAGGCCTGTTTTTTGCTTGACGCACCTTGCTTTTCCTGCTATCATGGGAACGGAAGAGAATCAGTTTTTCATTATCTATATTATTCCGACAGGAGGCGTGTTTATGTCTGTTGACCGCAACTCCGTTATTGAGACTCTGCTGCGCAGCAAAGTACTGATCATCATGCGCGGGTACACCCGTGATCAGCTCATGCATATCGGCGAAGCCGTTTATGCTGGCGGCGTATGCCAGATGGAAGTCACATTTGACCAGCTGGGCCGCACACCACACGAAGAGACTGCCCGAATCATTGCCGCACTGCGTGAGAAGTTTGACGGGCGTATGCACGTAGGTGCCGGTACGGTCATGACGCTGGATCAGCTGCATCTGGCCTGCGATGCCGGAGCAGAGTTTATCGTATCCCCTGACAGCTATCAGCCCGTAATCGAAGAGACGCGTGCGCTGGGTCTTGTTTCCATGCCCGGAGCCTTCTCTCCGACCGAAGCTGCCAATGCCTATCGCTGGGGTGCTGATTTTGTTAAGTTGTTCCCCAATGCTGCACTTGGTGCCGGTTACCTCAAAGACCTGGCCGCTCCGCTTTCCCACATCCGCTTCCTTGCTGTAGGCGGTGTCACGCTTGAAAATATCGCACAATTCGCAGCTGCCGGTGCCGTTGGTTATGGCGTAGCCAGCGGCATTGTCAAGCGTTCATGGGTAGAAGCCGGTGATTGGGCAGCTATTACCCGTCAGGCTAAAGCTTATATCGACGCTCTTGCCCAAGCATAAGGAGGAATCATGGCAACAGCATTTAAGGTTGTTGATAGTGCTTACCGCATCGGCTGCGGCCGATATATCCAGGAAAGTGGCGCCTTGCACCGCCTGCCTGAAGAATTACAGCGTCTCGGCTGTACACATGCTTTTGTGGTTTACGACAGCAATACCCTCCGTATCGCCGGTGAGCAGATACGCTCGCAGCTTGAAGAGGGCAATGTTCCGTTTGACTATCACGTGTATGATGCATTTTGCACCCGCACGGAAGCCGAGCGTATTGCGGCGATGCCCGCATTTATACAGTCCGATGCCGTAATTGGCGTCGGAGGCGGCAATATCCTCGACCTAACCAAACTTTGTGCGGTAATGGGCAGGAAACCCGTCATCTGTATACCGACTTCAAGCGCGACCTGTGCAGCCTATACCCCGCTCAGTGTAACGTATAATGATCATTTCCAGACAAAGGGCACAATTCATCACCCGGTTGAAGTAAATGCCGTACTGGCAGATATGGACATTCTCTGCCGCCAGCCTCCGCGCCTGATGGCTGCCGGTGCCTATGATGCTCTGGCCAAAGTAATAGAGACTGCACAGCGCTTCAGGGATCGTCCTGAATCCGAGATAGATATCGGCATGCGCGCCGCTTATGAACTGAGCCGTTTCACCTATCAGCGCCTGATCGAGGATCTGCCGCAGGCTCTTCGTGACACAGCTGACGGAATCCCATCAAAAGCAGTATATGATGTAGTCCATATTTCAATTGCTGAGACTGGTGTCATCAGCGGCCTCGCACGCGGCTCAAATCAGACAGCCATCGCACATAAAGTCTATGAAAGCAGCCGCACACTATATCCTGATGTCGTACACGATTATCTGCATGGTGAGCTTGTCGCCATCGGTCTGATCGCCCAGCTGTACTATAACGGAGAACCTGATCAGGCTGCTGATCTGCGCAGCCGTCTGCGTAATGACAATCTTCCTTCATCGCTCCGCGATGTAGGTATTCCGCCGACAAGCGAAGCTCTGGAACAGTATTATCAAGCCGTCCTCGGTTCCTCTGCCATGGCTGGTACTACAGAAGAAGAGCATGCACGTCTACACGAAGCGCTGAGCATAATCCAATAAGTATCCATGCAGGCCGGTATACCTGCAAAAAAATAACAGAAGGGGGTATCCGCATGAAGAAACTCGTTTCCCTGTTGCTCATTGCTGTACTGCTGTTCACAGCTGTCAGCGCGCTTGCATACAGCAAGGAAGAACCCATCACAATCAAATTCTGGCACACCCGTGGCAGCGGCGCCCAGTATGACACCCTGAAAGGCCAGGTAGAAGCCTTCAATTCCACAATCGGTGCTGAAAAGGGCATCATCGTGGAAGAGACCTATCTGGGCGGTTACAGCGAGATCATGAACCAGCTATATCTGGCTACGACTTCCGGAGAGCAGCCCGTCGTCTGTGTCAACTCCACAACCCGTTATCCCATGCTCTTTGACGATGATATCCTTGTAGACATGATGCCTTATGCCAAGGCCAGCGGCTTTGACATCCACAACGTGTTCTATTCCATGTACAATGTCGTGGGCGACGATGAAGAGACCATGTACTGCCTGCCCTACATCAAGTCCACGCCCGTTCTGTATTACAACAAGACCATTGCGGATGCAAAAGGAATCGTAGTGCCTGATGCGCCCACCATTGCCGACCTAGAGGAGATCTGCAAAAAAGCTTACACCGTCAACGCCAACGGCGAAGTCGAAATCTGGGGCTTTGAATCCTTGAATGACTTCACTTACTATCAAGGCGCATTCCTCTGGCAGCTGGGTGAAGAGCTGTGGGACGAAGAAGGCAACACCCCTGCGCTGAGCGGTACCTCTATGCTGAAAGTACTGTCTGACTGGCGCCGTTGGGTGGATGAAGGATGGTGCCGTCCCTTTGACAGCACCAATGCCAGCGCCACTATGCAGGAAATGCTCTATCAGGGCAAACTGTTCGCTTTCTGGGCCAGCTGTTCTTCTATGGCCAACATTTCCAAGTACATGGCTGAAGCCGGACAGGAACTCGGCATTGCAAACTTCCCAACTTATGATCTCGAAAAGCCAATCGTGCCTATCGGCGGCGGCAGCATCATGATCATCAAGCCCGGCAACACCGAAGAGCAATATGCCGCAGGTTGGGAACTGATCAACTTCCTCATGAGCGATGAAATGGTAGCCTACAACGCAGTCAACAGCGGATACCTGCCAGTCACTATCAGTGTAGCTGAAAACGACACGATGAAGGCTTTCTGGGAAGAGAAACCCATTTTCAAGGTCGCTTATGACCAGCTGCCCAACGGCATCGACCAGGCATATCCTGATTTTCCCTATAACAGCGAGCTAAAAAATAATATCCAGTCCGTCGTTTCGCTGCTCATTCAGGAAGGCAGCATTACTCCTGAACAAGCTGTGCAGCAGATCAAGGACGACAACGCACACATGTTCCCGCAGGGCTATTGATTCCGATTCATCCAAGCGCGCCGGTTGCTGGCCGGCGCGCTTTTTATTGACGCAAAAATGCGAAAGCATTTATAATGCATATTGAAGCCCTCATCAGCATTTCCATCCGCCATGAACACATACTTCCACAGCAGATTTATACTTTCAAAGCAATAAAAGCACATAAATCCTGTCCGAATATCTGAGAAAGTGGTGATTGCCAATGAAACGCCTGTTTTCGCTGTTGCTGATATTAGTTGTATTGGCTGCTGACCCTGTTTTTGCAGCAGCTGATAATAAGGAAGAAGTTTTGATACAAGGAAGCATGGGGACCTTGTATGGTGTTCTCTTAATGCCAGTGGATAAAGAACCTTCTGCACTTGTTATACTTGCGCATGGCTTTGGTAGCAGTCACCGTGGTGTGCTTGACTATGCGGAAGCCCTTGCTGCACAGGGATTCGCCGCTTTTGCTTTTGACTTCTGCGGCGGAGGCAATTCATCCCGCAGTAAAGGCACTACGACACAGATGTCTGTTCTGACTGAAGCTGCTGATCTGGATGCTGTTATCAGTCACTTTGCAGATGATCCACGCTTCAATGCCATCTGTCTATGGGGTGAAAGCCAGGGCGGTTTTGTGGCCGGTCTGACTGCTGCAAGGCGCCCGCAGGATATTGATGCTCTGATATTATTTTACCCGGCTTTCAATATTCCTGAAATTGTTCATTCATACCTGCCCAAGGACGGTCAGCTTCCTGAATCTTTACGTGTTCTGGGAACCGAAGTCGGAAGGGTCTATGCCGATGATGCCCTAAGTATCGACATCTGGACTTTGCTCCCAACATATACAGGACCGGTGCTGATCGAGCATGGAGACCGTGATATGTTAGTGCCGATTTCTGTTGGAGAACGTGCTGCACAGATTTACCAAAATGCTGTCTTGAATACACTGAATGGACAGAATCATGGTTTTTCCGGCACAGGACGCATAAAAGCGAAATCAGATACTGCTGCTTTTTTGCTTTCACTATTTGCGCAGACCCCTGAGCAAGCTCAATAACATACCTAATATACCAAGCAGCCTGGTTACTCATGCTCCAGGCTGCTTGTTGGTTTTTGAAATGTTTCTGACAATTAATCTCAGATCAGCTTCAACCTCTTCAATGCTACTACTATGCCGTCATGGTCGTTATCCGTTGTTATATCGCTAAACATTGCACGTATCTCTCCCGGGGCGTTTTCCATCACAATCGGATGCCCGACAGCATGCAGCATCTCCAGATCATTATAGTTGTCTCCAAAAGCTATGGCATTTTCTGCAGAAATACCCAGTACCCTGCACAGCCATTCGATCGCATGTGCCTTATTGACTCCTTTCTGCATGATCTCCACAAGGATTGGAGACGAACGCACTACTGTCAGTTGCGGCAGACGTGTCTGTAAGTATCTCTCGACCAACGCAGTTTCTTCAGGTTCGCACATGCACAGTACCTTATGTGCCTGCTGATCCTCTGCGAGATCAGCAGCACTCCCAGCACGTGAAACTGCATCCAATAATTTCTCTTCATGACGGATGCGCGGATGCGAAGGATCGCGGACCAACCAATCTTCCAATGAAAAGATATTCCATGTCGCGTCATAGGGCATGGCATCAATCTCAACTGTCACCATGGCAGTCTGGGCTTTTGTCATGCCATGCTGGTATAAAAGCCGATGCTCTTCATCCAGGATCAATGCACCCCCGCAGGAAATGATTGGCCCCTTCAGACCATTCTTGCGCATAATTGAATAAATGCCGCAGGGATAACGCCCTGACACGATGACAAACGGGATCTTCAGCATCTGTAACGCTTCCCGCGTGCGCGGCAGAACACAGTGATTACTGTCCAGCAACGTACCGTCAGCATCACTGAAAATGATCTGATACATAAATCTCTCCTCCGGAGCCCATTCTGCAGTTCAGTATACCATGCGTCTGCAGGTTCCGCAACCAATCCTGCTTCCATGATTGTATTCGTATTTGTTAATATTCAATTCATAATGACGTGCTAAAAAAATAATGCGTTCGTCGTTTGGCGGACGCTGCGAGCCGACAGCAAGCCTCTCCGCTGCGGCTCGCATTTTTTCTTCTATCGAATAAAGCTCTTCACTCAGGCCGGTTCCATGTCCCGGATACGTTCTTTTTCATGACAGCGATCTCCATCAGATCCGGCATATGAAAGGATTGCACGTTTCCTCACCTTCTACCCTTTAAAGCACTATTTTGCCTGTTGCTTTCGCCATTTGCGAAGGCTGTTTTTTTCACTTTTTTGATCAATTGTTTCGGCTTTAATAAATTGTGTTACAAAAAAATGAAATCCACAAAATGCAGTTGAAATTGTATATATGCATATTTATAATTACCAATATATAGTATGGTGGAGGTGACTGATGATGCGGTATTTGGCTTTATTTGCCGTGCTCGCAGCATCAGTTTCCGGTATTCTGTTGTACCTGTATTGCCGTCATGAAAGGCAAAAAGAACTATATCGCATGGAGATGCTTCGCAGCACCAAACTGTATAAGCATCTGCACGCCGCACTGGTCAGCTGCCGTGCCGATTCACGCGATCTGGACCAGGTCCGCATCGAACGTGACCGCATCACGCTTACATTGGTGGATCCGCCTCATGTCCTGATTCAGTTCGACCTGCATCAGGCTGGATTTGCCAAGATGAGCCGTGTCCGTACACGCGTGATGGCCGAAGTGCTGGCCGAGGATATCAGTATCCTGCTGGATCGCAGCAAATACAGCCTGCGGCGCTATCGGCTCATGCGTCCCAACGGGAGCTGGGATTATGGATACCTTTATACTGTCACGATCCCATATAAAGACAGCATCAATACCGCCCGGGCACGTCTCCGCGCCCGGATCTGACGGTTTTCGAATTTCATGAAAGAACAAAAATCAGCTGTTTTCTTTGCGTTTATCAGTGGTCTGGCCTGGAGTTTTACAGGCCTTTTTTCACGTCTGGTCAGTTGGAATCCATTTACTCTGGTCGGTCTGCGCGCACCGATTGCCCTGCTGATCATCGGCCTTGGCCGCGGCAGTTTCCGTATCCGGCCCAATAAGGGTCTTTGGGTCAGCGCTGCAGGTATCACACTAACTTCCCTGATGTTTATGGCTGCCAACCGGCTGACTACAGCTGCCAACGCCATCGTCCTGCAGTATACGGCCTCCATCTTCGTCATGCTCTATTCCTTCCTCGTCAAGAAACAGAAACCGCTCAAGAGCGAAGTCATCGCTGCCTTTTTCGTATTTTTCGGCGTGATACTATGCTTCATGGGCGGCCTGAGCGGCGGAGGACTGATAGGGGACTGCATCGCTCTGCTCAGTGGTGTTACCTTTGCCATGGTCTTCCTTGCTGCCCGATATTCAGGCAATTCGCCAATCGACGGCGTATACTTCGGCACTTTGGTCAGCTGTGTTTTCGTCTTGGCCGTACCGTTTGATCCTGCCTTCCAGCTTACTGTGACACAGCTGCTCGTCATGCTTGCACTGGGTCTGGGGCTCGGGCTCGGATATCTCTTCTTTTCCATGGGAATGCAGCGCGGTCTGTCCCCCGTCAAGGCCTGCATTATCAGTAACGTGGAGCCCGTGCTGAACCCAACCTGGGTAGCCCTCCTGCTCGGTCAGTCACCGGGCCTGTTCAGCATTCTCGGAGCAGTTACTGTCCTACTCGCTATTACGTTGCAGAGCCTATACGAAATGCGCCGAAATACTTAAGATTTTACCGTTTCCCGCTTTTTCCTATGCCGTCTGTAGACGGCTTTATTTTTTACGATTTTATTACGTTTTATGCTTGCTATTTGTTGACAATCGAAACATATTGTAATAAAATTAGCTTGTATTGGTATACATTCCCGCAGGAGGCCTGTTATGTTTTTCAGAAAGTTTAATTCATTTGTTGCCGCGCTATTAGTCGTTGCGCTTCTGATTGGAAGCGTGTCCTTTGCGTTGGCAGCTGATTATCCTTTTGCCGCCACACTTAAAACGTCCGGCACACTGCGGAAGGCTGCTTCCGAAAGCAGTGTTGTTCTGGCTGTACTTCCTGCAGGTGACGCGGTCTATGTAACAGGCGAAAGCGGAAATTATTATATCGTCGAATATGATGGTGCTTCCGGTTATCTGCTCAAGAATGCAGTCAACAGTTCTGCTCCCTCTGCCAATCAGCCTACCGAAGCTCAGGCTGCCCGTTATGCAACTCTTGCTCAGGGGAGCGAAGGTCAGCTGGTTCGTGATCTGCAGAGCGCACTGATCGAACTGGGATATCTCTCCGGGTCTGCAGACGGCAAGTACGGTGCCAAAACTGCAAAAGCCGTTACCGATTTTCAGGCAACCAACGGCTTGAACGCGACTGGAAGTGCAGATGCCGCAACACAAGGTCTGCTTTATGAAGGCAAGCCCATCAATTCCAAGGGTAAAGCCAAATCCGTCAGTATCGCACCGGACATTGCTGGTTTTCCCATTTCTTCCGGCCGCACCGGTACACTGGTAACCAAAATTCAGACCGCACTCAAGGCGTTGGAATACTACAGCGGCAAAGTTGACGGAAAATTCGGCAGTGGCAGTGTCAAGGCCGTCAAAAATTTCCAGAAGAAAAACGGTCTGACTGTCAGCGGCATTGCGGATGCTGCTACACAGGCAGTCCTGTTCAGCGGCGAGGCAATCGGGGCAAAGACCACTCCCACGCCCAAACCCACCGCTACGCCTGTCCCGCCCGTCATCGGTTGGGAGAACGGCGTTCAGACAGGCAATGTTGCCACTTATCCCTATGAGACCGTTACCACTGATTCTGTAAATCTCCGCAAGGGCGCCAGCACATCTACCACGCGTATACTGACCGTACCCAAGGGTGCCTCAGTCACCGTGCTGGCATTGAAAGGTGATTTCCTGCAGATCAATTATGTCAAGAGCAAGAAGACCTATACCGGCTACGTAATGGCGCGTTATGTCGATGTGCCTGCCGTTTATCTGGGTGGTAAGGAACTGGATTCTGACGCTGATGCACAGAAGCTGTACACTTCACTTTCTTCCGGTTCTGCGGCCGACAGCGTATCAGTACTTCAGGACGCGTTGCGTGAACTGGGTTTCTACACCTCTGCCTCAAGCGGCATATATGATGCCAAGACGATTGCCGCAGTCAAAGCCTTCCAGGCTAAGAACGGTCTGCTGCAGACCGGCATCGCGTCCGCTGAGCTGCAAAAGTTTCTCTTTGAAGGTACGCCGCTCAACAGCAAAGGCAAAAAGACCGATGTTTCCGTATTGCCCCCCTACAGCGGAGTTACCATGCGCCAGGGCGATACCGGCTGGCAGGTCACCGAACTCCAACAGGCGCTCAGGCAGCTAGGATACGTCGATACTGCCGTTACCGGTGTTTACGATGCAAACACTGTCAAAGCCGTCAAGGCGTTTCAGAAAGCTAACAGCATGACACAAGACGGTATTGCCGGTACCAAGGTACTTACTGCTCTGACCGGTTATCTGACCACACCCACACCGGCGCCTGTCCTGATCACGCCTACTCCAACCGCCATCACACCCGAGAACGTCGTCGTTTTGCATCGCGGCACACGCGGGCTTGCTGTTACGCGCCTGCAGGAGCGACTGGTCGCACTTGGTTACTATGCCATCACTCCCGACGGCATCTATGACGCGAATGACATCGCTGCTGTTCGCGAATTCCAGAAGAAAAACGGCCTGACCTCTGATGGTGTCGCCGGCCTGGAAACGCAGTTGAAATTGTACAGTGATTACGCCGTTGCAGCCTGGGCAACCCCGACGCCTAAGCCCACTGCGACGCCCAAGCCGCAGGCCACCCCGTCGCCCAGTCTCGACATCGTGCTCAAGCTCGGTTCCAAGGGTGCCGAGGTCAACATCCTTCAGGCACGACTCACTACGCTCAACTATTTCAGCGAGACCATCGACGGTCTATACGGAACCAAAACAGCAGCAGCCGTTGCAGCTTTTCAGCAAAACAACAGCCTGACAGCGGATGGCATTGCCGGTCCCAAGACGCTGAAGAAACTGTATGGAACCAGTCCGAAAGCCGCTACAGTAGCGAACCCCGCCGCAGAAGAAGATACCGAGCCTGTCCAGAGCACCACACTGCGCATCGGTGACACTGGCAGCGCCGTCAAAGCCATGCAGCAGAAGCTGATCGATCTGGGTTATCTCACAGGTGCAGCAGATGGCATCTTCGGGCCCAAGACCTATCTGGCCGTCAAGGCGTTCCAGAAAGCCAACAAGCTCAGTACCGATGGTGTTGTCGGTTCCGCCACCCAGTCCCGTCTGAACGCCCTCGTCCAGCAGGGCACATCGACAAGCAGCACGGCGCCCGCCGCACAGAATAATTCCACTTCCGTAAGCTTCAAGGCTCCCGCCGCCATCGAGGTACGCTTTGCTGACTGGTATACCGAAACGCGTACGCTGGCCAAACTGATGCCCAACGCCATTGTTTACGATTACAGAACCGGCCTGTATTACAACGTCAACATGTTCTCCTTTGGCAAACACTGCGACGCCGAACCTCTGACAGCCAGCGATACCGCCGTCATGCAGCAGATCATGGGCGTTGACAACTGGACGCCGCATGCCGTATGGGTCATTCTGTCTGATGGCAAGGTTTACATGGCCTCAACCCACAGCCACGGGCATGAGATAGACCATAATTCTTCCAACGGGCTGGAGGGACACATCTGTATCCACTTCCCAAGGGAAATGACCGAAGCCGAAAAAGCAAGTATGCCTTATGCACTCAGCCATCAGCAAGAGATCCTGCGCGGCTGGGAAGAGACACAATCCATGATCCACTAAAGCTACTGAATAAAGGAGCTTTCACAGATATGCTGAACATCGCTATTGACGGCCCGGTAGGGGCCGGGAAATCAACCATCGCTGACGAAGTCGCCAGCCGTCTGGGAATCCTGCATCTGGATACCGGTGCCATGTACCGCGCAGTAGGCCTGGCCGTACTGCAGCATGGTGTCGACCTTCAGGATGAAGAAGCTGTAACCGATCTCTGTAAGCAATCACAGGTGGATGTGCGCTATGAAAACGGTGCCCAGGTCACTCTCCTTGACGGACGGGACGTAACCGGTATGATCCGCTCCCAGGAAGTTGGGACCGCCGCCAGCGCCGTATCGCGCTATGCAGGTGTACGCCGGTTGCTTGTACAGCGTCAGCAGGAGCTTGCGCAGACCCAGCCGATGCTGCTGGACGGCCGAGATATCGGCACTGTTGTACTGCCGAATGCTCCTGTTAAGGTCTACCTTACAGCCACGCCGGAAGCACGCGCCATGCGCCGGCTGAAGCAGCTCCTGGAAAAAGGTGAGACCGCTGATTTCGCCGAAGTGCTCGCAGAAGTCAATGCACGTGACGAACAGGATATGAACCGTGCTGTGGATCCCCTGCGTCAGGCAGAAGATGCAATCGTGGTCGACTCTTCTAATCTTACTTTTGAAGAAACAGTGCAGGCTATCCTGCGTCTGGCGGAGGCTGTAAATGTCTGAAGAAAAACCCACCGGCAACACTGCAGAGCCGCAGAAGATCGAGCACACCTTCCTGTATACACTGTGCCGTATCCTGTTCGGGTTCGCTTTTCATACCTTTTGCCCCGTCCGCTATCATTTTACCGAACGCATCGACGCGATGAACGCTCCTTATCTGATTATCAGCAATCATCTGTCTGCCGTCGATCCATTTGTGCTGGCTGTCGCTACCCGTCGTTATGAGATCCGTTTCATCGGGAAGCGTGAGTTGACCAAGAATAAGCTGTTGGCTGGCATTCTCAATGCCCTGCACATGATTCCCGTATCACGCCATTCCACCGATATGAGCGCCATGCGCGCTTGCATGCAGGTATTGCGTGACGGTCAGGTGCTGGGCATTTTCCCTGAAGGAACCCGCCATCTGCCCTCTCTGATGCAGACAGTTGAATCCGGTGCTGCACTCATCGCATTGCGTGCCAATGTGCCGCTCCTGCCTGTGTACATCGACAGCCGTGTGCGCTGTTTCCACCGCACGCAAGCCTGGGTTGGAGAACCTATCGATTTCTCCGATCTTCGTGCGCAGGGCGTAAACACCGATACCGTAAACCTTCTGTGCGACCGGATCCGTGATACATATCTGTCCATGCAGAAGAATTTATCGGCAAAATAGCCCTAATTTTCCCGCCTCCTATTGTGAATAACTGCAGAATTTTACAATTTTTCACTTTTTTTCAGATAAGAAGCAGGAAAAAGAGGGATTTTGCAGAAATATTTGCTATTGGCCTGAGGTGGCTGATTTCGCGGAGGGAATTATGTCCGTTACCGTAGCCGGTCATGCCGGCTTCTGCATGGGCGTTAAGCAGGCAGTCGCAGCAGCAGAAAACGCTGCCCGGCAAGCTGCATCGCAGCACATCCCCTGCTATTCGCTGGGCGAGGTTGTCCACAATCCCGCCGTCACCCGACACCTGGCAGAAATGGGTGTCATGGCAGTCAGTTCCGTGGAAGACGCACAGGGCGGGCTGCTGATCCTGCGCAGTCACGGTGTGGCACCCGGAGTGCTCCGCCGATGCGATGAGCTGGGTATTCCCTATGTGGACTGCACCTGCCCGCATGTGCAAGCGTTGCATCAGGCTGTAGAGGGATGTCAAGCTGATGCCGTCGTACTGATCGGTGAAAAAGAGCATCCCGAAGTGCGCGGCACTGCAGGATGGTGCCCTTGCCCCGTATGGGTCATCTGCACACTGCAGGAAGCTGAAGCGCTGCCTTTGCTGGAAAGCGCACTGGTCGTATCGCAGACCACACTGCCCAGTGAACAATGGGATGCCATGTTGCCTGTCCTGCGCACACGAATCCGCAGGCCTGAATTCAGGCGTTCCATCTGCGCTGCCACGCGTCTGCGTCAGCAGGCCGCAAGAGAGCTGGCCGCCGTCAGCGACCTTATGCTGATCGTTGGCGGACGGAAGAGTGCGAACACGCGCAAGCTCTATGAAGCGTGCAGCCAGCTTTGTCCCCGCACTATCTTGGTGGAAAGCGCGGCGGAGATCCCGCCGGGCATCATCGATATCCACACCCATCAAATTGGAATAGCCGCCGGCGCATCCACACCGGATTGGTCACTTAAGGAGGTTGTCACTGTAATGAACGAACTCGAAAACAAAGCGCTCGAAAACACCGAGCCCGTAGCCCCCGAAGCCGAAGCCCCCGTGGTTGAAGCTCCTGCTGCCGAAGCTCCCGAAGCCCCTGTCGCTGAGGCTCCTGCTGCTGAAGCTCCCGCCGAAGCTCCCCAGGCTGAAGCCGTACCCGAGGCTGCGAAACCCGCCGACGAAAATGACTTTATGGCCAGCGTTGAAGCCTCCATGCGTCGCATCCACACCGGTCAGACCGTGACCGGCACTGTGGTGCAGGTGACCGATGACGAAGTCTGTGTCAACATCGGCTACAAATCTGACGGCTTGATCAAGCGCACCGATCTGGTGGACACCGACGTAAAGGTCGGCGACGAGATCGAAGTGGAAGTTGTCAAGGTAAATGATGGCGAAGGCAATGTGATCCTCAGCCAGCGCAACATTATCAACAAGAAGACCTGGGACGCACTGATGGCCAAGTTTGAAGCCGGTGAATATGTTGAAGCCACCGGTAAAGAAGCCGTCAAGGGCGGCCTGATCTGCATGGTCGAAGGCGTTCGCGCGTTTGTGCCCGCCTCCCGCCTCAGCAAGCGTTATGTTGAAAAGATCGATCAGTTCGTCGGCCAGCCGATGAAGCTGAAGATCATCGACGTTGATCAGCAGAAGAAGCGCATCGTCTGCTCCCGCAAGGACGTTCTCATCGAGGAAGAAGCCACCAAGAAGGCTGCCGCATGGGAAAAGCTGGAGAAGGACGCCATCGTCACCGGTATCGTACGCCGCTTTGCCGATTTCGGCGCGTTCGTCGATCTGGGCGGTGTGGACGGCCTGATCCACATCACCGACCTGGCCTGGTATCGTGTTGGACATCCCAGCGAAGTGCTGTCCATCAACCAGGAAGTGCAGGTCAAGGTGCTGTCTGTGGACCGCGAGCGTGAGCGCATCCAGCTGGGCTACAAGCAGCTGCAGCCCCAGCCCTGGGACAACATCGAGGAGAAGTATCCTGTCGGCCTGATCGTGGAGCGCAAGGTTGTGCGTATCCGCCCCTTCGGCGCCTTCATCGAACTCGAGCCCGGTGTGGACGGTCTTGTACATATCAGCCAGGTTGCCCTTACCCGCGTAGCCAAGGTCGAGGATGCGCTGACCGTCGGTCAGATCGTGCCTGTTGAAGTACTGGGTGTCGATCCTGAAGCGCACCGCATCAGCCTGAGCATCCGCAAGGTGCTGGAAGCCAACAACGCAGAGTACGCTGAGGCTCCCGCTGAAGAAGCTCCTGCCGAGGAAGCTCCCGTTGAGGAAGCCCCCGCCGAAGAAGCTCCCGCTGAGGAATAATCCATTTGGCAAAATGCTGCCGGTCCTGTGACCGGCAGTTTTTTTGTATTGCTTTTACATTTGCTGCGGGATGATACGCGCATCCACCTTCGTTGTATATATGAAATCACTTATCTGGAGGCAAACATGAAGCGTTTTATCTTCGTAGCCCTCATCATAGTCCTGCTTGCATCCCTGAATTCCGTACTGGCAGAAAGTGCTTTTGAAACCGCTCTTCGTGCCCGGTATGCAGGCAGCGGCTGGCAGGTCGAGCAGGTTTCCCAATGGGGCAATGCCGGTGCCGCCCTGCTCAGGCGCGGAGCCAGGCACATCTTGTGTGCCAGCAAAAACGGCGTGTTCTGTGAAAGCGAAACTGCGCTTATCGGAAATCTCTCTTCCGAAAACGAGCAGCTGAATCTGCTGATGGACACGGATGATGCTCTGTTCCTTACTTATTATTCGGATCTCGATTCATATACTTACGACTTCCGCTATTCTGACGGGCACTGGCTTCTGACAACCGTCTTCTCACATCATCCCTATCCCGTAAACGAATGGGAATCCGATCTGCTGCTAACCCGTTTTGCACACATATCCGGCAGCCAGGTCTTACAGGAGACACTACTGGAAGACGAGAACGAGAACATACTCTGGTCCGTACAGCTTCCGGCCCTGCCTAACGTACTGCTCGAGGAAGAACGCGACTTGCGCTTTTTCTCTCTGGATTCTCTGAATTTCTGTGCTGTCGGTTATCCCCGCAGCGATGTCGGTTCTGGCAGCATCGATAAAATCTGGTTGGAACGGATCTATGCTGCCATGGCCGGACAGGGCATACAGCCGCTTGCACAGTACGCTTTTGCTGACGGTGTTGCGCCGGTAACGGATTGGGTCTCTGGGAAAATCACTCTGCAGTTTCTTGCTGACCGTCCTGACGGGAAGCGCGTACTGCTGTGCGGCAGCGCAGAAAATGGTGTATGGAAGTTTGTCGAAAGCTCCCCCCTGCCCGAAGGCACAGTTATAGGGATTGAGAACTTTGACAGTCATCTTGCTCTGGGTGGCAATCCATATGGTCCCTGTATCGGTCGCTTCTCGGACGGCACATGGGGTGTCACCGGTATGCTGGACAAAGACTTTTTCACACTTGGACGCTACTGGATCGGTCAGGGCGGTTATTGGTGGGACCATACCTGCATCGGCAACCACCCGTGGAGCAACATCACGAAGATTGACTGGAACACACTGCCACATTCGCTCAGCGAAGCACAGGCACGTCTCTCGACCGCCCGCTGGGCCACACCCAACAATCCCAATCCCAACGACCGTCTGAACTTGCGTGCTTCCGCGGATAAGAACAGCGACTCTCTGGGGAAATTCTATAACGGAACACCCATTGAAGTCCTGGAACGCGGTGATGAATGGACTCATGTCCGCGTATGTGGGATCACCGGTTATATGATGACACGCTATCTGGCCTTTGGCAGTGCCGCCAATCATGTAGCCAAAAACATGCCTGTTGAGCTCCCCCGCAATGCCGTCACAACTGTGAGATGGCTGAACGGCGCTTCTGAGCAGATAATAGGGAGTGACTTGCAGGTAGTGATTGGCATCCTGACGAATGAGAAAAAAGGCGATTACATCATCTGGGATCCTGTTTTCGACCGCACCGGCTATGTCAGCCAGGACGCGCTTTGGGAAGGCAACGGCTGATAGGCTTTCTGCATAGGGATATATCAGGCTCTTTTACCGCCCGAACGGGCGGTTTTTCTGTTGCTAATCTCATTTAGAGAGATATATAATGTCTTCAGTGGGATTGTTTATCTCTTTTGTTTCTTAAAGCCCATTTTCGGAGGTATTACTGTGAAAAAGGCATTGCACATTGGTTTAGTCGGCCTGGGCTGCCGCGGTACTTTTCTTTTGAAGGACTGTCTCCTACCCCGTCCAGAGATCCAAATAGATGCGGTCTGCGATGTGTATGATGACCGCTGCGAGAACGCTGCCCGGCTCATACATGAGAGTGGCCGGCCTGAGCCTTTCGTCTGTACTGATTATCGCCAGATGCTTGTTCGCGGCGGTCTGGACCTTGTCATGATCACTGCTGCCTGGGAAGCGCATGTGGATATTGCCTGTGCATCAATGCGTGCCGGAATCTATACTGCCATGGAGGTCGGCGGTGCATACAGTGTGGAAGACTGCTGGCGGCTGGTAAACACTTATGAGGAAACAGGCGTTCCATGCATGATGATGGAGAACTGCTGCTATGGGCGCAATGAGTTGCTCGTACTGAACATGGTCCGTCAGGGAATCTTTGGTGAGCTCGTGCACTGCCAGGGCGGCTACCGTCACGATCTGCGCAGCGAGATCGCATTCGGGCGCGAGAACCGCCATTACCGTTTCCGCAACTATCTGGGCCGCAACTGCGAGAATTATCCGACGCACGAGCTCGGGCCTATCGCCAATGTTCTCAATATCAACCGCGGTAACCGCATGCTGTCACTGGTGAGCGTCGCTTCCAAGAGTGCCGGCCTTCACGATTACCTGCTGCGGGAAAAAGGTCCGGATTACGATGCTTCTTCCATGCATTTTGCTCAGGGCGATGTTGTAACTACAATTATACGCTGCGCCCAAGGTGAAACCATCTGTCTCACACTCGATACTACCCTTCCCCGGGCATATTCACGTGCGTTCCATGTACAGGGTACACGCGGCATGTACATGGAAGACAACAGAAGCGTCTTCATTGATGGCAAGGATAATGCATACGACTTCAAATGGAAGGAACGCTGGAACAGCATAGAGGAATATCGGGAAGAATTTGAACATCCTCTCTGGCGTGACTTTCTAACAGAAGGCATTCATGGTGGTCATGACGGCATGGACTGGCTGACCACAGGCGCGCTTTTCGAAGCAGTCCGTGCAGGCGCACCGGCTCCGATTGATGTATATGATGCGGCTGCCTGGCGCAGTATCACGGCATTGAGTGAAGAAAGCATATCCTGTGGTGGAATTCCCGTTGCCATTCCCGATTTTACACGTGGCAAATGGATGCACCGCAAACCCTGGCAACCATGACCATGCTTTATTGCGAGACCGTTTTTTCTTTGTCTGTTATTGAAAACACTCGGCGGAAAAGTTTATAATATCCACAGCAAAACTGCTTACAGACCAACAAGATCACGAAAGGAGCATTCGTATGGAAGGTGTTGAAAAAGTCTGTCAATTTCTGGACGAAGCTAAAACGTATTATCTCGCAACCGTAGAAGGCGACCAACCACGTGTACGCCCCTTTGGCACAGCATTGGTATACAACGGAAAGCTCTATATTCAGACCGGCAAAGTCAAGAATGTATCCAAGCAGTTGGCTGCCAATCCCAAGGCAGAGATCTGCGCATTCATGGACCGCAAGTGGGTACGCGTCTCCGGCGAGCTGATCAATGATGATGACCGTGCTGTCAAGGTCGCCATGCTTGAAAAAATGCCGAGTCTCAAGCGTATGTATGATCCGGATGACGGAAACATGCAGGTATTGTACTTCAAAAATGCCGAAGCTGTTTTCTCCTCATTTACCGAAGCCCCCGAAACGATCCGTTTCTGATAAAGTACGAGGAGATCGAACATGAAATACGGTGAATCTTCATTTGATATTCTGTACCTTCTTTTTGCCGTCATAAGCGGCTGCATCATCCTGTGCCGTGCCAGGAACAAAACAGAAAAGCTGATGGGGCTTGCGGCAGTGATACTGGGCTGCGGCGATGCCTTCCATCTGATACCCCGTGTGCTGAACTATTTTTCAACTGGCGATTTCACTGCCGCTCTGGGCATCGGCAAACTGGTCACCTCCATCACCATGACATTGTTCTATCTGCTCGTATACTATGTCTGGCTGGGATATTACCGGGTGCAGGAAAACCGCGGCACCACAATGGTTCTATGGATCCTGGCGCTGCTGCGCATAGCATTATGTCTTTTCCCCCAGAACGGCTGGCTGCAGAACAGCAGTGATATGACATGGGGCATCATTCGCAACATTCCTTTCACTGTATTGGGTGCCATTGTCTGTTTCCTTTATTTCCGCAAAAAGGATGAGCGCCGCCGCTTCCGTTTGATATGGCTCTATATCCTCCTGTCTTTCCTTTTCTATATCCCGGTTGCTGTTGGTGCCGGCATAGTGCCGATGCTTGGTATGCTGATGCTGCCAAAGACCGTCTGCTATATCCTGATGGTTCTTTCTTTCCTTCTAGCAGTTATCAAAGACAAACCGGCAGAGTAATTATCTCTTTGGGTAAGAATGCCCGGACTGTTCATAAAATGCAGTCCGGGCATTCTGCATATCATTGCTTTTTCCGGTCTGCGACAGTATAATACAGAAAAAGCCTTGGGAGGCATATGAGATGGAATTGAATGTAGCCGCGCTGTGCGGACGCAAGATTTCATGTAGCTGTGGGCGCACTCATTATTGTCCAATCGATACAGTGGAAGTATCTTCCGGTGCGCTGAAAAAACTGCCCGGTCTGGTCTCTTCCTTCAAGGCCATCCTGCTCGTTGCTGATCAGAACACATATGCCGCCTGCGGCAGGCAGGCCGCCGAATTGCTGGGTGAAAAGCTGCAGCGCACGCTGATCTATCAGCGAACGGGAATGCTAGTGCCCAACGAGGAAGCAGTTGCCGAACTTGAGGCTGTCCTCTCTCCCGATATTGATTTTGTCGTTGGAATCGGATCCGGCGTGATCAATGATCTGTGCAAATATGTCACCTTCAACCGCGGCATGGAATACGGCATCATCGCTTCTGCCCCTTCCATGGACGGTTATGCCTCCTCCGGCGCTGCCATGATCATGGGCGGAATGAAGATCACATATGCTACACGCCCGCCCAAATGGATTCTCGCAGACGTCGATGTGCTGCGGCTGGCTCCGCTTGACATGATACGCTCCGGATACGGTGATATCATAGGAAAATACAGTTCTCTCAACGATTGGCGCCTCAGCGCGCTGATCAACGGTGAATACCTGTGCCCCGAAGTCTATCAGCTTGTCATGGATACGACCAATGAGATCCGCCGCTGCGCGTCGCGTATTGTTGAGCGCGATCCCGAAGCCATAGAACTGCTGATCAAGGCACTGATTCTTATCGGTGTAACTCTCAGTCTGGTTGAGACTACACGCCCCGGATCAGGAAGTGAACATCATCTGTCCCATTTCTTTGAGATTGTCGGTCTCATTCATAATGAACCGTATTTTCTGCACGGCACCGATGTAGGTTATTCCACGGTGATCACCGCCGCGCTGCGTGAACGTCTTTGCCGTATTACGAATCCTGTTTTCCGTCCGGTCACAGAAAAAACACGCCGCAAAGCCTGGGAACGCATATATGGTGATTATGCCGGGGAAATCGAAAAGATTCAGCAGCACTTTGGCTTTTATGATCGGGATATGGCCCCACTTTACAGTGAAAAATGGCCTCAGATCCTCGAGATTCTCCGTGAATGCCCCTCTGCTGCCGAAATACAGACCATGCTGGATGAAGCCGGCTATGAAAAGGGTGGCTTTGAGAAACTGTACGGACAGCAGAAGATCGACGATGCGATTCTGTATGCAAAAGACCTGAAAGAACGCTATTCAGTGCTTTGGCTGTGGTGGACTCTTTTCGGGGGTGAAAGCGATGCTTGAAGCACTGTCCTGTGTATATAGCAGCATTCCGGAGGATGCTTCCCTGCGTCTCGCGCAGTCTGTTCAGGCGCACCGACGGATATTTGTCAGCGGTGCCGGACGCAGCCGCCTGATGCTGATGGCTTTTGCCATGCGTCTGACGCAAATGGGATATATCGCATTCGTTGCAGGCGATGTCACAACGCCTGCCATTACAGCAGATGATCTGCTGATCGTGGCTTCAGCTTCAGGTACTACGCACAGCGTATGCCACTGTGCCGGAGTAGCCCAACAATGCGGTGCCGATCTGTTTTCGATCAGCACACGTAGCGAGTCACCCCTGGCTATCATGCATCCTGTCGATGTACTGATCACTGCTCCCAGCAAGACCGGCGGGGATGATGACCGTTATCCAATGGGAACATTGTTTGAACAAGCACTGCTGCTTTTCCTGGATGATACGGTAGCCACCCTGCCATTTGATCCGCAGATACGAACACGTCACGCAAATCTTGAATAAGACAATCGCCCAGCCGGCTGGTTGGGCGATTGTCTTTTTACGATATAGTTCATAGTTTACAGCACAGACAGTAAATGGGCTGAGTCTGTATGCTGCATATTATTGCTTCAGGACAAACTCTCCGTCATGCGCATCTACCGTCAGGCAGCCGTTCTGTACACTTCCGGCCACAATCGCACGTGCGCAAAGTGTTTCCAGTTTGCTTTGGATCAGGCGCTTCATCGGGCGTGCGCCGTAACTCGGATCATAGCCCTGCGCCATCAGCAGCTCCATTGCATCGTCTGTCAGGGTCAGCTGAACCTGACGATCCGCCAGACGCGCCTGCAAACGCTTAAGCAGCAGCTCTGCAATACGACGCACCTGATCACGGCTGAGCGGTGTAAACATAACAGTGTCATCGATACGGTTAAGGAACTCCGGCTTGAAAGCATGGCGCAGGAGCTGAGTCACACGGGTGCGTGCCTCCTCGCTCAGTTCGCCCTCTGAATTGATGCCTTCCAGAATCTCATCGCTGCCAAGGTTGCTTGTCATGATCAGGATCGTGTTCTTAAAGTCCACCGTACGTCCCTGACTGTCGGTTACACGGCCATCATCAAGGATCTGCAGCAGGATGTTGAACACATCCGGATGCGCCTTTTCCATTTCATCGAACAGCACCACAGCATAAGGCTTGCGGCGGACCGCTTCGGTCAGCTGACCGCCTTCATCATAGCCCACATATCCGGGAGGTGCGCCGATCAGACGCGATACGCTGAATTTTTCCATATATTCAGTCATATCGATGCGGATCAGGCTGCGCTCATCATCGAACAACGCTTCTGCCAGTGTTTTAGCCAACTCTGTCTTACCGACACCAGTCGGGCCCAGGAACAGGAAGCTGCCGATAGGACGGTTCTCATCTGCAATGCCTGCACGTGAGCGCAGGATCGCTTCGCTGACCGCGGTTACCGCTTCATCCTGGCCGATCACACGCTGATGCAGTACATCTGCCAGACGCAGCAGTTTTTCACGTTCGCCCTCCATCAGCTTGCTTACAGGCACACCTGTCCAGCGGGATACAATGCGTGCGATCTCCTCTTCAGTCACCTTATCACGTACCAGTGTACGCGTTTCCGGTTCCTTGGCTTCCTGCTCGGCCAGTTCCTTCTGCAGGCGAGGCAGTTCACCGTACTGCAGCTGTGCTGCCCGGTTCAGGTCATACTGGTTTTTTGCATGCTCGATCTCGCCGTTCAGGCGTTCGATTTCCTCACGCAGTTTCTGGACTTTGCCAACAGCGTCCTTTTCATTCTCCCACTTGCTCTTCATCTCGGCAAAGCGGGCGCGCATTTCGGCCAGCTCCTGCTGCAGCGTAGCCAGGCGGGTCTTGCTCAGTTCATCAGTTTCTTTCTTCAGTGCAGCCTCTTCGATCTCGTGCTGCATGATCTGACGGCTGATCTCATCCATCTCCTGCGGCATGCTGTCCATTTCGGTACGGATCATTGCACAAGCTTCATCCACAAGGTCTATTGCTTTATCCGGCAGGAAACGGTCGCTGATATAACGGTTAGACAATGTAGCGGCTGCAATCAGCGCGCTGTCGGTGATCTTGACACCGTGGAACACCTCATAGCGCTCTTTCAGGCCGCGCAGAATCGAGATAGTATCTTCTACTGTCGGTTCGTCTACCTGCACAGGCTGGAAACGGCGTTCCAGTGCGGCATCCTTTTCCACATACTTGCGGTACTCATCCAGGGTTGTGGCGCCGATACAGTGCAGCTCGCCGCGTGCCAGCATTGGCTTGAGCAGATTGCCGGCATCCATGCTGCCTTCGGTTTTACCCGCGCCTACGATCAGGTGCAGCTCATCAATGAACAGCAGGATCTTGCCCTCGCTCTTTTTGATCTCAGCCAGGACTGCCTTAAGGCGCTCCTCGAACTCACCGCGGAACTTAGCACCTGCAATCAGTGCGCCCATATCCAATGAGAAAATACTGCGGTCGCGCAGACTGTCCGGTACATCACCGCGTACAATACGTTGTGCCAGGCCTTCAGCAATAGCAGTTTTGCCAACACCCGGCTCACCGATCAGCACAGGATTGTTCTTGCTCTTACGGCTCAGGATACGGATCACATCACGGATCTCCCTGTCACGGCCGATCACGGGATCCAGTTTGTGCTGTCTGGCCAGCTCAGTCAGATCACTGCCATACTTTTTAAGTGCATCATACGTGTCTTCGGGCGAATCACTCGTCACTCGCGCCGCACCGCGCACCGCCGACAATGCCTGCAGGAAACGGTCCCTATCGATACCGAAAGTGCGGAACAGTTCCTTCACGTCCCGGTCAGGTGCCGCCAGAAGGCCCAGCATCAGATGCTCAACACTGATGTATTCATCCTTCATTCGTTCGGCTTCTTTGGCCGCCTCACGCAGCGCTTTGTCCATATCCGCTGTTACGTAGACCTTGCCCTGCTCTCTGGCGCTTCCCGAAACACGTGGAAGCTTTTCTACTGCTGCCTGTGCCGCCGCGCGCACGGCCTGCGCGTCGATACCCATGCGGGTCAGCAGCTGCGGAATCAGCCCCTCGCCGCTTTCCAGCAATGCTGAAAGCAGATGCGCCTGAGCCAGTTCCTGATTGCCATATTCCCCCGCCAGAGCTTGTGCGGCATTAATTGCTTCAATACTCTTCTGTGTATATTGATTGCCGTTCATAATACTCCCTCCAGTACAAGATCAAAAAGTTTGACTTACTTTGACCTTCAAGGGTATTATAGCGCTTTTATAGCTAATGTCAAGTATTTGAATTAAAAATATTACATTTTAGCCCCACATCAATCCTCTCATTTCCTGGTTTTCGGGCACTAAAAAAGCGCCGGTTGTATCCGGCGCTAGTGGTATTCGGTATTATTCCTCTTCTTCCTCTTCAGGCAGTTCGGCGTTGTGATATACGTCCGCAACGTCATCGTTCTCATCCAGCATATCGAGCAGTTTTTCGATCTTAGCCACGGTATCGGGATCATCGACTGCCACAGTGTTCTGCGGGATCATCTTTTTATCTGCGGAAAGGAAAGACAGGCCCTGGTTTTCAAGCGCTTCACGTACGGCAGAGAAATCGTTAGGCGCGCAATAGATGACAAACACATCATCCTGGACCTTTACATCTTCGGCACCGGCTTCCAGCGCCATCATCATCATTTCATCCTCGTCCATTCCGGGGCCACGTTCGACTACGAACTCACCCTTATTGTCGAACATGTAACTAACGCTGCCGGGCGTTCCCAGGCTGCCGCCATTCTTATCGAAAATATGACGCACATCTGCGCTGGTACGGTTGCGGTTATCCGTCACGATATTGCAGATAATTGCAACACCACCGGGAGCATAGCCTTCATAAACGATTTCTTCATAGGACGTGCCGCTGCCTTCACCAGCTGCCTTCTTGATGGAACGCTGAATGTTATCATTAGGCATGTTGTTGGCTTTAGCCTTGGCAATTACGTCGCGCAGCTTGCCGTTGCTTTCCGGATTGGCACCGCCTTCACGAACTGCAATAGCGATCTCACGGCCGATCTTAGTAAAAATCTTGCCGCGCGCGGCATCGGCCTTACCTTTTTTTGCCTGAATATTATGCCATTTGGAATGACCTGACATATAGGATCCCCCTCAGTATTCGAATTATCTTGAAAAGTATAGCACTAAACCGTGTATCCGTCAAATTCTGTGCTAAAAAATCACTTTACAGCTGTTATTCAGTCTGCACATGCTCCAGATATTCTTCCAGACAAAGCCCGCTGTTCTTCATGTTCATGCTATGTTCGGTACCTACATAGCGGATATGCCATTCCTCTCCAAGGAAACCGGTGATATCCTGTTTGTCATCCGTATAGCGGATAATAAATCCATACTCCCAGCAATGTTCATGCAGCCACTGGCACTGCTTTGTAAACTTGAACGTCTCTCCGGGCACAGTCACGTCAAAAGCCAATCCAGTATGATGCTCGCTGGTACCGGGATCAGCTACCGTCAGACGTGCCGCGCTTTCCGCCTTGGACCGGCTCAAGCCGTTCTTGTTCATATACTCCTTGACGTTTTCATCAAAAATCTGCTGCTGGTCGGCATAACTGCGGTAGGCAGCACTGATCTGCCAGTTGGTCACTCCGTCTGTCTTGGCTGTGGTCAGCATTCTGAGCAGTGCGTCCGTCGCTTCACGCACAGCCTTCATTCCGCTGTACTTGATTTTGACCAGA
>JAEEGI010005604.1_pt1 | contig 28872 bp, 21 predicted proteins | sample 8958751 | NCBI WGS metagenome assembly JAEEGI01 (sample SAMN16246545, study PRJNA631951) | gut metagenome | biome: gut microbiome; feature: rumen; material: KS-attached | host: Bos | place: Iran: Karaj | collected 2018-10 | reverse complement strand
CCTCTTCTGCCGCGGCAAGGTCCGCGCCGTATTTGCAGATCTGCGCCGACACGAGCAGCAGGATGCCGAGCGACACTGAGCCCACGAAATCCATATCCAGCGGTCCCACATCCGGAAGAACCGCCGCGAGGATCTCGTGCAGGATCTGCGCCAGGATCTGCGCGCCGAGGGGCAGACAAATCGACAGAATGCCGATCCGCTGCAGCTCTTTGGCGCCGTCATGGGTGAACGGGGTGCCGTCCGCCTGCTCGCGTTTGAAGTAGCGCACGGCGAACTTTGCGGTGACGCCCATGCCGATGCAGACGATCGCGCCCGCCGCCAGCGAGGCGTACAGCGTACCGTTCGATAAGCCCGTGTGGTCAGCGAGAAAGCTTTCAATCGTCACACCGCCCAACTTGAGCACAGGTGCGCCAAGCGCGAGACTGACGATACCGACAACGCAAAGGCAGAAGCCGACGATACAGCAGACAAAGACGATCTGACTGATGACTTTTGCGATTTTGAATAAAACCTGTACTGTTTTCAGTGATTTCATGTTTTCATGTCCTTTCGATTTTTCTTGTTTTTGTTTTGGTTGGTTTCTTTTTTCTAAAAACAACGCCGCTCCCTCGCGGAAGCGGCGTTTGGGATGATTGCCTGATATTCTGTTGGATCAGACCAGTTCGCTGACGGACACCACGCAGGTCGCCTGCACCGTGCCGTCCTCGGTCGAAACCGTGATCACGGCGTTGCCGCGGTCGTTGCCGGTCACAACACCGTTCGAATTGACCGAAGCGATCAGCGAATTGTCGGACGTCCAGACGAGCGTTTTGTTCGTCGCGTCGGCGGGATCGATCGTCGCGGTCAGCGTCGCGGTCTCCCCCTTCACCAGCCGCAGCTGGCTGTTGCTCAGGGTGATCGACTTCACCGGCACAAGCACGGTCAGCGCGCAGGTGGCGACAAACTTGCCGTCTTCTGTCGTGGCGGTGATCACTGCCACGCCGAGCGACTTCGTCGTCACGACGCCGGTCTCGGAAACGGTCGCGACATTCTCGTTGCTGGACTTCCAAAGCACCTTTTGGTTGGTGGCGCCGGCAGGAGCCACGGAGGCGATCAGCTTTTTGGTCTCATCGACGCCGAGTTTCAGTTCCTTCTGGTCAAGCGTGACGCCGGTCACCTTGGTTTCGACCGTAATGTGCATCGTCTTGGAGAAGCCGCCTTCCACGGTTTTCGCGGTGACGGAGGTCTTGCCGTTCTTGAGCGGCTGAATCTCGCCCGTGTTGGAGATCGTCGCGATCGTCGGGTCGGCGATCGTATAGGTGATGGCGCGGTTGGTCGCGTTGGCGGGATCCGTCGTGATCCCGAGCGGCGCCTTGATGCCGACGTAGAAGGTCTTTTCTTCCGGAGCAATGATGCCCTTGACGGGTACCGTCACGCTGACGGTACAGGTTGCTTTCAGCCCGCCGTCGGTCGTCTTCGCGGTGATTACCGCTTCGCCCGGGCCAACCGGGTTCACAACGCCGGTCTCGCTGACTGTGGCGACCGTCGGGTCGGAGGAGGACCACTTCACGGTCTGGATCGTCGCGTCCGCGGGCGCAATGATCGCTGTCAGCTGCGCCGTCTTCGGCGCGACGAGTTCGAGCGTCTTGTCGCTGAGCGCGATGCTCGAGACCGCCTTGCGGACAGTCACCTTGCAGACGGCGCTCACGTCGCCGGCGAGGTTCTTGACCGTGATCGTCGCGGCGCCGGGCAGCAGCGCGGTCACAACGCCCTTATTCGTGACCTGCGCGACCTTGGTGTTGTCGCTCGTCCATTCCAGCGTCTTGTTGGCGGCGTTGGACGGGCTGGTCGTCGCGGTCAGGGTCGCGCGCTCGTTCGGGGAAAGGGTCAGGGTCGATTTGTTCAGCTTGATCTTTTCCACAAGCTGCTGGACTGTCACGCGGCAGGTCGCGGTCAGACCGTTATCGGTCTGCGCGGTAATGACGGTCGAGCCGCCCTTGATCGCGGTCACAACGCCCTTGCTGCTGACAACGGCAACTTTCTTGTTGCTGCTGGTCCAGGTCACGCTGCCGGTCGTATCTTTCGGCGCAAGCGTCGCTTTGAGTTTGAGCGTCTTGCCGGTATTGACCGTCGCGCTGTTCTTGTTCAGCGTGATCGAGGTCGGGTTGACCGTGACGGTCACGACGCAGGTTTTCTTGAAGCCGCCGTCGGTCGATTTCACGGTGATCTTCGCCTTGCCCGCAGCAACCGCGGTCACAAGACCCTTCGAGCTGACGGTCGCGACCTTCTTGTTGCTGCTCTTCCATTTGACCGTGCGGATCGTCGCATCGGTCGGCTGGACAGAAGCGGAAAGCTGATAGGTGGCGCCGCGTTCGATCGTCGCCTTGCTGCGGCTGATCTTCACGCCGGTCGCTTTTTTGATGACGTTGACGGTGCAGGTCGCGGTGTAGCCGCCGTCCACAGTGGAAACGGTGATCGTCGCCGTGCCCTTCGCGAGCGCCTTGACGACGCCCTTGCTCGTCACCTTGACAATGCCCTTGTCGGAGGACTTCCATTTGACGTCCTTGTTCGTCGCGTTCTTCGGTGAGATCGTCGCCTTCAGCGTCAGCTTCTCGTCCACTTCGAGCGTCGCGCTCGTCTGGCTCAGCTTCACGCCGGTGACGCCGTAAACCACGTTGACGCGGCAGGTATCGACGAAGTTGCCGTCGTTCGTTTTACCGGTGATCACTGCGTAGCCGACCGCCTTCGCGGTGATGACGCCGTTTTCGTCCACCGTTGCGACGTCGTTGTTGGAGGAGGTCCACTTCAGCGTCTTGTCGGCGGCGTTCGAGGGTTCAATGATCGGTTTGATCGTCGCTTTCTTGCCTCTGGCGACGGTCAGCGCCGCTTTGTCAAACTTCATGCCCGTCACGCCCTGCAGAACGCTCAGCTTGCACTTCGCCTTTGCGGAACCGTCCGCGTTGGAGACCGTGATCGTCACAGTACCCGGGGCGATGCCCCTGACCTTGCCGGCCTTGGAGACTTTCGCGATCTTCTTGTTGGAGGACGTCCAGGTGAACGCCGTTTCACTGGCGGTTTCGGGCAGCATGGAGACGGCGAGTGTCTTCTTCTTGCCGACCTTGACCGTCGGGTTCGCGTCTTTGAACTTGATGCTGGTCACGCGCTGAATGACAGTGACCTTGCAAACGGCGGAAACGTTCTTGTCGCCGGAAACGACCTTGATCGCCGCCGTGCCCGCCTTGATACCTGTGATCTTGCCTTTGCCGTCCACGGTCGCGACCGTCTTGTCGGACGTGGTCCACTTGACCTTCTTGTTGGAAGCGCTCGAGGGCTTCATCGTCGCGGTCAGCGTCTTCGTCTTGCCGACGTCAAGCTGCAGCGCGTTGTAATCGAGCGTCAGAGACGTCGCAAGCTGGACGACTTCCACAAGGCAGGTGTCGGTGAGCTTGCCGTCGCTCGTCTTGACGGTGATGACGGCGGAGCCCTTCTTGATACCGTTGACCTGACCGGCCTGATTGACCGTTGCAACGGCGGTATTGTCGGACGACCAGATGATCTTCCGGTCGCTCGCGTTTTCGGGGGTAATCGTGGCGGTCAGGACCGTTTTGCTGCCCTTGGCGACCGTCACCTTGTCGGCGTTGATCTTGATCGCATTCTGCGCGACATAGATGTTGACCGTACAGGAATCGCTGTAGCCGCCCTCGTCCGTCACGGCGGTGATCGTTGCGGTACCCGGGGCGACGCCGACCACGATACCGCGGCTGTTGACCTTCGCCACATCCTCGTTTGAGGTGTACCAGGTCACGCCCTTGCTGGTCGCGTTGGAGGGCTGGATCGCCGCGGTGAGCGTCTTGGAGGAGCCGACCGCGATATCTGCGGATGCGGGAGAAACCGTCACGCCGGAGACCGTCTGCGTCACCGTGATGGTGCAGCGCATGGAGTGATTGCCGTCCACCGTCGTCGCGGTGATGATCGCCGTACCGGCGCCGACGGCCGTCACAACGCCGTCTTCGTTCACGGTCGCGACAGCGGGCGCGTTGGTCGTCCACTTGATCGTCTGGTTGCTCGCGTTATGCGGGAACACTTCCGCGTTCACGCCGTAGGTCATGCCCTGCGAGAGGGTGACCGCCTTGTTCGCGATATCGATACCGGTCACATCGACCTTCGGCACGACGTTGATCGTGCAGCGGTCGGTGAAGCCGCCGTCCGTCGTCACAACGGAAATGATGGCGGAACCGGGCGCGACAGCCGTCACGGTGCCGATCGCGTTGACCGTCGCAACGGAATTGTTTGTCGATTCCCAGGTCATGCTGTGATCCGTCGCCGTTTCGGGGCGGATCACCGGCTTGAGCGTCCGCACTTCGGTGACGTACAGCGTCTCCTGTGCCTGCGCGAAGGAAACCCCCTTCACATGTTCGATGACCGTCACGGCGCAGGACGCCGTCTTGCTGCCGCTGTTGGTCGTGCAGGTCACGGTACAGGTACCGCCGTGGACGGCGCGGATCTCGCCGTTGTCGGAGACTGTCGCGACGTTCTCGTTGGAGGAGACCCACGTCACGGTCTTGTCGGTCGCGTCTTTCGGGCTGACCTCGGCGGTCAGGGTTTCGACCTGTCCCGCTTCGAGCGTCAGGTTGTATTTGGAGATCTTTACGGATTTGACCGGAATGATAACGGAAACCACGCAGTCCGCCTTGATCGCGGGATTCGCCGCGCTGGCGCAGGTGATGACCGTGTTGCCTTCTTTTTTACCGGTGACAACGCCGCTGGCGTTGACCGAAGCGATCGTATTGTCGAGGGACGTCCAGGTGACGCTCTTGTCGGAGGCGAACGACGGCGTCAGCGTCGGGGTCAGCGTCAAGTTGCCGCCCACTGCCACTTCTTCCTTCGCGGGAAGGGAGATCTCCTGCAGATCGGCGGTGACCGTCACCGTACAGACGGCGGCCTTGTCGGTACCGTCGAGCGAGGTCGCCTTGATCGTTGTCGTACCGGGGCGGACGGGCGTCACGAGACCTTCGGCGTCCACCGTCGCGACGGCGGTGTTCGCGCTGCTCCACGCCACTTCGTTATACGTCATGGTGCCGGAGGTGCGGACCGTCGCTTTCAGCGCGACCGGCGCTTCGCCGACCTTCAGCGTCAAAGTCGTTTTATCAATGGAAACCGAAGTCGCGGGATCCGCCACGCGCACGAAGCACGAACCGGACAGACCGGAGCCGTCGGTCGTCGTCGCGGTGATCGTACAAGTACCGATCATCTTCGGATTCAGTTTACCGGAATAGTCAACTTCGCAGATATTGGTATTGTCAGATTTCCAGCTGAGCACCTGGTTGCCGGCGTCGGCGGGGGTCACGGTCGCATTCAGTTTCACGGACTTGTCGTCAACAGTGACAACGGTCTTTGCCGGAACGATCGTCACGGATTTCACGGCGGGCGACACGATCACGTTGAACGAGCCGAAGATGCCGCTGCCGTCCGTGGTGCTGTAGGTGACGACGGTCGTGCCTTCCTTGACGGCGGTCACCTTCGCGCTGGATTCGGAGCCGGACAATGTCACGCCGGAAATGGAGGCGACCTCCGGATCGGCGGACGACCACTGCAGCGTTTTAACGCTCGCGTTCGCGGGCTCGATGCCGACACGCACGGTATCGGACGCGCCGACCGACAGACGCAGATCTCCGCCTTCTGCGATCGTGAGCGGCTTGAGGCGGGTCACTTCCGTCGGCTTGTTGACCGTCACGGAGCAGGACGCTTCCAGCGTTTTGCCGCCGGCGACCATCGTCACGGTGATCGTCGCGTAGCCTTCGGTGACCGCGGTGATCACGCCGGTCTGCGACACAGTCGCGACGCTCACGTTGCTCGACGCCCAGACCGTGCTCGTCACGGTGTCGGACATCGTTGCGCTCTGGTCGGCGCCGTAGGGCGTCGCTTCCAGCGTCGCGGTCTGTCCCTTGAAGATACTGAGCGTCGTGCTCGAAAGCCGGATGCCGCCGAGCGGGTTGTTGACACGCAGCGTACAGGACGCGTTCTTATTGTTCGAGATCGCGGTGATCGTCACAGCCTGCGCGCTGTATTTGAGAATCTTGACTGTACCGACCGCGCTGTTTTCACCCGAACCGGTCACAGACGCGACGTCCGGCGCGTTGGAGATCCACTGGACCGGGTCGCCCGCCTTGGTCGGCAGGAGGATCGCGTTCAGCGTCACCGTCTCGCCGACGGCGCCGTTGGCGCTCGTCTTGTCGAGGCGGATATCCGTCGTGTGATAGCGGACCGCGTCCCACGCGCTGCGCAGACTGGTCGCCGTATTGTCAACGACAGTCTGGGTATAGTTGCCCGGATTCTGTAAAATATCCGTCGCGGCGTCATACGGTCCCGCCAGCTTGGAAGAATCAATGAACTGACCCCATTGGTCCTTCGCAGGGATCTGGTCATAGACCGCCTTCAGGTTCGTCACGTCCGCCGCCGCGGCAGCCGTCATCGCCGTGCCGAACGAAAGCGGCAGCACGGGCACCGAAGACAGCAGCATCAGGGCGCACAGTGCGAGTGTCAAAATTCTTTTTTTCATACGAACGATACCTCTTTCTGCGAAAAGTATGCAACTTGGATATTGCGTCAAAATAGCGGATAGTACACTAATCATAGTATAAGTTCGTTGGTTTAAACGGACTTTAAGGTACAAATATCCATACTAATAGAATATTATAGCGAAAACAAGCGTCCGTGTCAATAACAACCGGCGCATTATTTCCCCTTGCGCTTGCATTCCGGACAAAAATATGATACCATACAACCATCACCAAAGTATGTTGAAAATGTGAAAGGAAGATAAAAAATGAAACGCATGATCAGCTGGAACGTCAACGGCATCCGCGCCTGCGTCGGCAAGGGCTTTCTCGACGCATTCGCCGCGCTCGACGCGGATATTTTCTGCTTACAGGAGACCAAGGTGCAGGAAGGACAGCTCGACCTCGCGCCCGAAGGCTACCACTGCTATTGGAACTACGCCGAAAAGAAGGGCTATTCCGGCACGGCGATCTTCACAAAGGAGGAGCCGATCGCCGTCTTCTGCGGAATGGATATCCAGAAACATGACACCGAGGGACGGCTCATCACGCTGGAATTCCCCGATTTTTACTTCGTCACCTGCTACACCCCAAACGCGCAGGACGGGCTGCGCCGCCTGCCCTACCGGATGGAGTGGGAGGACGACTTCCGCGCCTATCTTTGCTCGCTGGACAAAACAAAGCCGGTCATCTTCTGCGGCGACCTCAACGTCGCGCACGAGGAGATCGACCTCAAGAACCCGAAGACCAACCGCGGCAACCCCGGCTTTTCCGACGAGGAGCGCGGCAAGTTCACCGAGCTGCTGCAGGCCGGCTTCACCGATTCGTTCCGCTATCTTTACCCCGACGCGACCGACGCCTATTCCTGGTGGAGCTACCGCTTCCACGCCCGCGACAAGAACGTGGGCTGGCGCATTGACTATTTCGTGGTGTCCGACCGCATTGCCCCGCAGATCAGAGAGGCGAAGATCCACACGGAGGTTTTCGGCTCGGACCATTGCCCGGTGGAGCTGGAGATCGAGATCTGATTGCTGAGTAAGGGATGAAGGGGTGAAGGAACGAAGGGACGAAGGGATGTAGGGATGAAACAGAGGTTCACAAATCCGCTTTTTACTTATTTCCTCCTCACTCCCCTCAACCCCTTAATCCCTTAATCCCTTAATCCCTTAACCCCTCAATCCCTCAATCCCTTCATCCCTCACCCCCTTCTTTTCTCACATTCTGAGAGCGATTCCCCATCCCCTTCCTTCCATTCTCACTCTCGCCATGATAGAATAAACGCAGAAACCAAGGGAGGTATCTGTCATGGAACAAAAAACACTCGGTTCGTTTTTGGCCGTTTTGCGCAAGGCGAACGGCATGACCCAGAAGGAGCTCGCGGAGCGCGTGGGCGTTTCCGACAAGACCGTGAGCCACTGGGAACGCGACGAAAGCGCCCCCGACATCAGCGTGCTGCCGATCCTCGCCGACATCTTCGGCGTCACCGTGGACGAGCTGCTGCGGGGCGAAAAGGCCCCCGCCGACGCAGAGCCGTCCGACGCGCTTTCGCAGAAGAGCGAAAAGCAGCTGCGCTATCTGATGGAAAAAAACTTCCACAAATATGAGATCGGCTTCTGGGCGTCGCTTTGCACCGCGTTCATCGGCTGCCTGCTGGCGTTTCTGCTCTATGAATGGGTCGCCGCGCCGGGCGCAGTGATTGCCGCCATCTTTGCCGTCGCCGCCATTCTGATCAACGGTATCGCTGCGGGCAACTTCGGTTTTTCGCTCAAAGGCGCCGATTTTTCGGAAGATCTCATCGCGGAATATAACAACAAGTGCCGCGTCTGGCGATGGCTCGCCTTTTTGCTGATCGACGGATTGATTGCGCTTGTGATCGGCGCGACCGCCGCCCGCCTGGTCCCGTACCGTCTGACGCTTCTGCTGCCCGTGCCGTTCATCGCCGCGGCCGCAGTCCTGTTCTTCAAAGAAAAGGCCGCCTTCCGCGACTGAAAAAGATTTTTGAAAAACTTTCAAAAAATGCTTGACAAACGTCGGGCGAATGGCTATAATAGCAATCACTGAAACGCAGCGGATGCGCTGCGGAGTCGGTGTCTATCGCGATGAGGGTCCACCCGTTCCCATCCCGAACACGGCAGTTAAGCTCATCAGTGCTGACAATACTTGGCTGGAAGCGGCCCGGGAAGATAAGGCGACGCCGACACAAACAAGAAGCCGCAGCTCAAAGGCTGCGGTTTTGTTTTTCAAAGAAACGGAGGGCTTTGCGATGGACAACAAGGGCGGCCGCGTGGTTTTCATGCCCGACATCGAATACCGCGCCTGGGTCAACCGCAACAAGGATCTGCTTGAGCAGATCGTCAAGGACAAGCAGGTTTCCACCGTCTGGCTGCGCCGCGGCCAGAACAAGGCGTTCCTGATCCGCTATTTTGAAGAATGCGGCTACACCATCACCATCGACTGAGGAGGCGGAAGGCATGAAAAAGATCATCAAGCGCATCTTGAAAAAGTTTTTGGACAAGCAGCTGGAAAAGCGCAGCGAAGCCGCCGCGCTGAAGGCTGCCCAAAAGGCCGCCGCCCTGCCCCTTGCGGCCGCAAAGCCGCTGCGCGAAAAGGCGGAGCCCGTGATTGAAAAGGCCGCCGCGGCCCGCGTCAAGGTTCAAAAGGCGCAGAAGGTCGTGCGCCGCGGCAAGAAGGGCGTCGGCGCCGTGAAGTCGGTCGTCGGCAAGATCATGGCGCTGTTCGGCCTGATCGTTTCCGTCTACACGCTCGCCCCGAAGGTTGCCGCCCTGTTCGGCATCGATCTGGACAAGCTGCTTGGAAAAGAATAAATCTGCAGTTGAACGCCCCGCCGTGCAAACGCACAGCGGGGATTTTTCCTGTATAAACCGTTTATCCGATCCGGAACACCCGGCGCCAGAAATCGCCGATCACTTTGAAGATGTGGCGCAGCCAGTCGAGGAAGTTGCGGCGGCTGCCGCCGTTGCCGCCCTGATCCGTCTGGGTCGGCTGCGGAACCGGATCCAGAGAGGATCCTTCCGGCTCGTCCCACATGGCATAGAGGGTCGTTGTTTTTGCTTTGAGCGGCACTTTGTCGCCGGGGCGGTAGATCGTACCGCTGCCGTCTGCTTTGGTGTTCCATCCGTAGAACGGTTTGCCGGAAGGCGCGTTGATGTGTGCGTCCACCACACGGGTCGGCAAGGCGGTCACGCTGCCGCCGACAAAAGCAATCTCCCGGTTGAACACGTGTCCGCTGCCGCCGTTGGCGTCGTAATAGAGCATGGCAGGATTGCCGGAAAACGCGTTGTCAAGGACCGCGAGGCGCCGATGCACAAAACCGCCGACTTTGGCAAAATAGGCGTCTCCCGCCGCCGCGGCTGCGACAAGCGGCGAAGCGGACCCGGCATGCTTCCAGCGCACAAGATCCATCTGCAGCGAGGTCCTGTTTTCTTCATAGAGGTCGGAAAACAGCGCGTCGATCGCTTCCGGCGCCGTGCCGAACAAAGAAGCGTTCCACACTTCGGCGGCGGCAAGGCGAAAGTCCTCGTGACGGAACAGCAAAGAGAGAACCGTTTCCGTATCGAACGGGTCGCCGCCGCTCCCGCTGTAGGAAAACGAGCTGGAATGCCAGCCCTCGGGGCTGCTCATGTCAGATCCGCAGCGCCATTCGGGCGTATAGAAGCCGCGGTCAAAATCCCAGACCGGCGCCGCGACCAGCAGGTCGGACCCGGCGTCCTTATAGAAGTAGAAGCTTGTAATTGCAGTGTCAAGGGGCTTTTGCAGTTCCATGAACAGGTAGGTCTTCAAAAGGGTGTCCATGTCGAAATAGTCGGTATAGTGTTTGCCCAGGCTGTTGTAGCCCGTTTTACTGTAGATTGCCTCTTCCGCCTCGTTATAGAGACCGGCAATATAGCGCACCTGCGCTTCGCTCGCATATTCAGGCGCCTTGACAACCACCCACTGTCCCCTGTCGGAAACAAAGCCGCTGATCTCATCGTTATAGCGCCCGGCGAATTCCATCTCCAGCAGATAGCCGCCGCTGATATCTTCCGGGTCATTGGGGATGTTGACCCACTTCATGCTGCCCTTAACCGCGTGGTTCTGCACCGTGCCACCGGAACCCGTACCGCCGCGCGGCAGCGCTTCGATATCGACGTCGGGATTGGCAGCTTCGTTCAGCTTTTCAAGGTCTGTGATTTCCACACGGCTGTCGCCGACCTCCACACTTTCGCAGACGGAGAAATTGCCGTAATACTCGCCGTTCAGATACAGATCGGCGTTGCGGCATTCGCTGGTATAGGGAATTCCGAGTTCTCTGCCGAGCGCCAGACCCGCCGGCGTTTTGATGTCGCTGTCGTCCTTGTAATTCGCAAGCAGACTCCACTTTTTCGCCTTCGGCATGCCGAGCATCGCGGTCTTTTTATCAAACTTGATGTTGAACGGTTTTTTCGGGCATTCTACCCAGGTCGAATTGCCGCGGCCCTTGATCTGCTTGAGCGCCTTGTCCAGCGTCAGTACACCGTCCTCATACACGCGGATGGTTGCTTCCTCTTTGTTCTCCTTGTCGGCCAGCAGATAGTCGAGACTGCCCGACTCCGTTTCAATGAAGATTGCCGGCAGCGCGGCCGACCGCAGCACCGTCAGCGGATAAGTCCGACCGCCGCAGGAGAGCGTGTGCGCGCCTGCAGTGAATGCCGCGGCTGCGTCGCCGGAGGCAACCGGCGCGCCGTCCACCGTCACGTCATCCGACGCGGTGACATAGACTTTTGCCGCTGTCAGGTCAACATCCGCCGGCAGGAACAAATAGTACTTGCCGGAAGAAGCAAACCACTTCACGGTGTCAATGGCGCTTTCGTCGCCGCCGTAGGGGTTAATTTTCAGGGCCGTGATCCCGCCTTCCGCCGCAAACGCAGCCGGAACCAGCGAGAGCAGCAGCAGCGCCAGCAGCACGCTGAGCAGCACGCTGAGGGTTTTTCTTGTTTTCTTCATATGAATCTTCCTTTCAGAGAATTGTTTTGGTTTTGTGCTTTATTTCACAGCCGCCTTATGCAAAAAGGCCGCTGAAGAAATCCAGAAGCATCTGGAAAAAGTCGTGCAGTACCCTGATGAAGGTGACCGTGACTGTCGGCTGTGGGTCCGGCTGCGGATCCGGCTGCGGGTCGGGGTCGGCAGGCGGCAGCGCCGACAGCACCTGCTCTTCCGTGTGGGAAGGATCGTGCAGACAGGTGCGCACGGCGAGCCCTTCGGCGGTTTCCGTCGGCGCAGTCACGGTGACCCACGGGCCCCAGTTGTGACCGAGCGGTGCGACGGGTTCCGCTGCGGATTCCCCGCAGACCGTGCAGGTATAGGTCATGACGCCGGGTTCCGTGCAGGTCGCCGGCGTTGTCACAACGCCGCCGTCAAACGTGTGCGTGCCGGAAGCGGGAATCAGCTCTTTGTGATCCTCGCCGCAGATCATGCAGGTGAAGTTCATCACGCCGGGCTCGATGCAGGTCGGCGCCTGTGCGACGACCCCTCCGTTATAGAAGTGACCGGTCGGCGGGATCGTTTCGTTCTGTTCGGCGTCGCAGGCAGCGCAAAGATAGGTCAGTTCACCGGGGGTATCGCAGGTCGGCTCCGTTGTAACGCTCCACGCGGTCCATTCGTGACTGCACGGCGGTATGGGCTCCGTGCAGGGGGCGCCGCAGAAGAAGCAGGCGTAGGTTTTCGTTCCGGCTGTCGTGCACGTCGGCGGGGTTATGCCGACTTCTTCGAACGCGTGCCCGTTTGTGGCGGGGATCGGTTCGTCAACAGCGGCCCCGCAGTCGGTGCAGCTGAAGGTCATGACCCCGGGCGTGCTGCAGGTCGGTTCTATGACGTTGTCGACGTTATCGAAATTGTGTTCGCCGTTCGCCGGAATCGCAACGTCGATCGTAAAACCGCAAACGGAGCAGACGTAAGACAGCACGCCGTCTGTGTCGACGGTCGGTTCCGTTGTGACGATGACGTCGAAGTCATGCTCGCCGCAGGGCGGGATGGGCTCCTGATAAACATGCCCGCAGTCCGTGCAGGTATAGGCCACAAGCCCGGACGTACCGCAGGTTGCCTCCGTGATATAATCGCCGGCGCAGACGTCATAGTTGTGCTGGCCGGTGGGCGGGACCGGAGCCGTCCCTGTTTCGCCGCAGACCAGGCAGGTCAGCGTCAGGACGCCCGCTGCGCCGCAGGTCGGCGCGGTTGTGATAACGCCCTCGTCAAAGGTGTGCGGACCGGTGTGGGTTGTATAAACCGGCGGATCGTCGCCCGGCCCTGCAACCGCCACCATGCCGAACGGCGCGAGCATCAGCAGCACCAAAAGAAGGCTGAGCAGCACGCGGAGGGCTTTTCTTGTTTTCTTCATAGAAATCTTCCTTTCAGTCTGAGCATGGTTTCTGATTCTTGCCGCTTTCATCATAACACGGGGCGGATGATTTGCAACAGATCGGGGAATGAACAGCGCTTCGCAGGGAACGAAAAGTTGTTTTTTGCAAAAAAAGAAAACCCCCGCCGACATGACGGGGATTCTCTGGTTTCCGGTTTCTATTTTCCGATCGACTTCACGAGGCGGATGACCGCCTTGAAGAACGCGACCAGGCTCAGCGCGCGCGCTTTGAGAATCATTTTGAAATCAAAGTTGCGGATGCCCTGCAGCACGTCCTTTGCCGTCAGGAACACGGGGCGCTCCGTGCCGCCGGTCAGCGGGTTGTCTTTGTCAAACGGGATCGCCTTGCCGCCCTTGACGGTGAAGTGCAGCGACCGGGCGTTCATCGTGAAGACCGAGTTGTCTTCGAGGAAATAGATGGTCAGCCGGATATGCTGCATATCGGCGTCGGGGATCTCCCCTTCCAGCGGCAGCGTGACGCTTTGGCCGAGCGGGATCTTTTTGCCGTAGACGTCCTTGAAGCGGATGTCGGCGCCCTCGGCCTTGACGGCAACCAGCTCCAGATTGCTCTTGGCCGAAAGGTTGGTCACCACCAGCGCGGTGTCGTTCTTCGTGAGCGTGCCGTAGGGGTCGTTGTCGAATCTGGCATAGACGCCCAGCTTCGCGTTGTAGGTCACATCGAACTGCGGATAGCGCGGATCGGTGTAGACGTCGACCGGCTTTTCGCTCAGCAGCAGGAAGAGCACCAGCTGTTCGCAGTGGCTGTCGGTCACGTACATCGCGTGGTACTGCCCTTCGATATAGAAGGTGTTTTCGGGCAGGTAGCCGTAGGCCGCGTCAAGGTTCATCGACGGCGACACGTGGTTGTGGCGCGGATCGCGGCAGACCACGCCCGCGTCGCTGTAATCGGTATGGTAGCCGTCGGCAAAGCGCTTGCCGTAGCCTGCAACCTTTGCGCCGGACGCGTCTTTCACCGCAACCAGGCTGTCGCCGTTGACCCGCGAGCCGGACACGGTGGTCAGATCGGTGCCGACAATGACGTTGACGTTGACACCGCTGTCGCGCGCGAAGGTCAGGTTTTCGGGCAGGCCGGTGAACACGGTGTAGTGCTCATAGTCGGATTTTTCGATCATGGCGGCGTAGGCCTCGCGCAGCTCGGGCGTATTCAGCTTGAGCTCCTTCACCTCTTCATACTTGTCCAGCGGGATGAAGTCCCACATGCTGCCGAACGACAGCATGATCCGAATGATCTCGGTGTTCTGGATCAGCCGGTTAACCAGCTTGTTGAGGTTGTTGAGCGACAGGCTGTTGACAAACAGCTCCCAGTCGCTTTCCCAGGTGTACTGTTCCCCGCCGGTCAGCTTTTGCAGCGGGTTGTTGGCATACTGCAGATATTCGATCAGCCGCGGCATGTCGAAGTGGGTCTGGCCGGTCACGAGGTCGTAGGCCAGCTGCACGCCCAGCGCCGGGGAATCGGCGCAGACGTTGTTGAGATAGCTGAGATTGAACAGTTCGCTCAGCTTCGCGTCGTCCAGCGCGAGCAGCTCGCCGAGCTTTTGCTTGTCTTCGCCGCCCTTTTGCACAATGGCGCAAAGCGACACGTAGGTCAGCGTGGTCTCGCCGCCGTGGCTTTCGCAAAGGATGTTGACCTTGGGGGCGCCGGCGTGCCTGCGGACGTCCACGATGAACGTGCCCAGATCGCGCGCGCACTCAATGGCGTTCTGCCGCCAGTCCACCGAAAAGCTGTAGACGTTCTTTTCGCCGATCAGCTCGCACAGCACGGGCGTAAAGCGTTTTTCGCGCACCGCGGTGTCCAGATAGGGATTGTCGGCGCGGTGGGCGTTGATATAGGCCATGTTGCTCTCTTCCGCGGACTTCGGCCAAGTGCCGGTGTTGAACAGCGGCGTGCCGTCGGGGCTGCGCTTCATATACTGCGCAATTTCCAGAACGCCCTTGGAAAACTGATCCGCGATGTATTTGGGGTCGCGGTTCATCATGGCGTTGAAGTTGGCGGCGGTCAGCTCGGGAATGTCTTTTTTGAACACGTCCAGCGCCTTTTGCAGGCTCAGACCCCAGACCTTTTCCTGAATGTTTCCTTCGTCGTCGAACAGATAGATCTGCGGCGAAGAATAGCCGCCGATCACGATGACCGGCACAGTGCCCCCGGCCAGCGCCGCCAAAGGCAGCGCGCAAAGCAGCAGCACACAGACCAGCATCAAACTGCACAGACGTTTTTTCATAGGTCAAACGCTTCCTTCCGTTTATGAATAACCAGTAACATTTTATACATATTTTTTCCATTTGTCAATTAAAAATCGGCAATTGTCCATAAAAAAGCGCAAAAAAACAGCCGCCATGGAAAGCAGCTGTTTTCATCGGAAAAGCGTTGCCTGTCGCCTTATACCATACGCACGCGGATCACGCCGCCGATGGCCTTGACCTTGTTCAGCGTATCCGCCGCGGGAATGTTCGCAAGATCGAGCAGCGTGTAGGCGTAGTCGCCCTTGGAGCGGTTCGTCTGGCTTTCAATGTTGTTGCCGAGGAACGCGCCGCTGATCAGCGACAGGATGCCGGGGATGTTGCGGTGCAGCACGCAGACGCGGGCGCTGCCGCTCTTGGGCATGGACACGTCGGGGAAGTTGACGGAATGCTTGATGTTGCCGTTGCGCAGATAGTCGCGCAGTTCCTTGGCGGCCATGACGGCGCAGTTCTCTTCGCTCTCCGGCGTGGAAGCGCCCAGATGCGGGATCGCGATCACGTTTTCCACGTCGAGCATTTCGTCATCGGGGAAGTCGACCACATAGGCGGCCACCTTTTCCGAAGCAAGCGCGGCCTTCATGTCGGCGTTGTTGACCAGGCCGCCGCGGGCAAAGTTCATGATGCGCACGCCGTCCTTCATTCCGGCAAGGGTTTCGGCGTTGATCATGTTCTTCGTGCCCGGCACCAGCGGCAGGTGCAGCGTGATGTAATCGCACTTTGCGAAGATCTGGTCAATCTTGGCAACGTAGTGGATCGTGGGCGACAGCTTCAGCGCGCCGTCAACCGAAAGATAGGGGTCGTAGCCGTAGACGTCCATCTCCAGCTTTTCGGCGGCGTTGGCCACCAGCGCGCCGATGGCGCCAAGGCCGATCACGCCGAGCTTTTTGCCCTTGATCTCGCCGCCGGCAAAGGAGCTCTTGCCCTTTTCCACCAGCTTGCCCACCTTGTCGCCTTCGCCCTTGAGCGTTTTGGCCCATTCGATGGCGGGAATCACCTTGCGCGAGGAGATCAGCAGGCCCGCGATCACGAGCTCCTTGACCGCGTTGGCGTTGGCGCCCGGGGTGTTGAAGACCACGATGCCGCGTTCGCTGCACGCGTCAAGGGGAATGTTGTTGACGCCGGCGCCGGCGCGCGCGATGGCGAGCAGGCTCTCCGGCAGCTCCATCTCGTGCATGGAGGCGGAACGGACGATCACGCCGTCGGGCTCCGCTATGTCGCTGCCGATGGTGAAATTCTCGGGCTCCAGCCGTTCCAGACCGAGCGGAGAAATATTGTTGAGCGTTAAGATCTTTTGCATGGCAATCAGTCCTTCTTGTGTTTTTCTTCAAAGTCTTTCATGAACGCAACCAGCTTTTCCACGCCTTCCACCGGCATGGCGTTGTAGATGGAGGCGCGCATGCCGCCCACGGAGCGGTGGCCCTTCAGGTTGATGAAGCCCGCCTGTTCGGCTTCCTTGACAAACAGGGCGTTCAGCTCGTCGTCGTCCGTCACGAACGGAACGTTCATCAGCGAACGGTCCTCCTTGACCACGGTGCCGCGGAACAATTCGGAGCTGTCGAGGAAGTCATAGAGCAGCCCGGCCTTCTTTTCGTTGATGGCCTTCATGTTTTCCAGACCGCCGATATCGTTCTTGAGCCATTCGAGCACCAGCTTCGCGATATAGATCGTGTAGCAAGGCGGGGTGTTGAACATGGAGCCGTTGTCGGCGTGGATCTGATAGTTGAACATGGTCGGGCAGATATCGGACGCATGACCGATCAGATCGTCGCGGACGATGACCACGGTGAGGCCTGCGGGGGCCATGTTCTTCTGCGCGCCGGCATAGAGAATGCCGAATCTGCTCACGTCGATCGGCTCCGACAGAATGCAGGAAGAGATATCGGCCACCAGCGGCACGTTGCCGGTTTCGGGCAGGGTGTGGTACTTCGTGCCGTAGATCGTGTTGTTCATGCAAATATAGAAATAATCCGCGTCGGGGGTGAAGGTGGACGGATCCAGCTTCGGGATATAGGAGAAGGTCTTGTCGGCCGAAGAAGCAACCGCGCGGGCGTCGCCGTAGCGGGCGGCCTCCTTGAAGGCCTTGTTGGCCCACTGGCCGGTAATGACGTAGTCGGCCTTGCCGCTTTTGGTCATGAGGTTCAGCGGGATCGCCGCAAACTGCGACGAGGCGCCGCCCTGCAGGAACAGGACCTTGTAGTTGTCGGGAATGTTCATCACTTCGCGCAGCAGCGCTTCCGCTTCCTTGATGATTGCGTCATAGGTCTTGGAGCGGTGGCTCATCTCCATGACGGACTGGCCGCTGCCCTTGTAATCGAGCATTTCGTCCGCCGCAGTTCTGAGCACCTTCTCGGGGAGCATGGACGGACCCGCGGAAAAATTATAGACTCTTGCCATAAGAAAAACCTCCAACCCGGCGCAGCGCTTGTTACGACCGGAACATAGTATACTTTTATATATTTTGATTATTTTACAACGGTAAAGCGCAAAAGTCAACCGCCGTTTTTGACGAATTCCACAAAGAAATCGGCGGTTTTTTTATGCTATTATTTGAATGAAAGAAGGGCGGTTGTCAGCCTGAGGGGTTCGGGGCAAAACAAAGCGCCCCGCAGCCGTCGGCAATCAGCCGACCGGGGCGCGAGCCGAGAACGGCAGGCGAGATACAAGTCAGGCTTCGGGCTTGCAGTAAGGTTAGTGGTGAGCTGGCTGCCTTGCCGGAGCGTTTGTGCAAAAAAGGTCGCCCATGGGGCGACCGCTACAATTCTCCATTTCCGCTGCGCCGCCGTTCCCCGCGTCTCTGTGCACTGCGCACTGCGCACTTCTGTTGACTGTTGACTGTTGACTGACAACTGAGCCGCGTGGAGCGCGGCGTTACTGTCCCCTGTTCCCTGCGCACTGAAAAAGCCGCCCACGCGGGGCGGCTTTTGCGCTTTGCTTATTTCTTGAACATCGGGCGGGCAACGTAGCTGGTGTGCAGCAGCTCATGGGCCTTGTGGCTGTTGGGCGCGCCCAGATACTCACTGTAGACCTGCTTGATGTCCTCGCTCTCGTGGCTCTTGCGGTGCGGACGGTTCTTGTCGTTTTCATAAAGAGCCGCAGCACGCAGGGCCTTGAGGTCGGTGAAGTTGCGCACGGACGCGGGCTGGGTCGGCTGGCCGCCGCCGTTGATACAGCCGCCCGGGCAGCACATGATCTCGATGAAGGTGTAGTCGGCGGTGCCGGCACGAACCTTATCCATGAGGATCTTGGCGTTCTTGGTGCCGCTGGCAACGGCGACCTTGACGGTGAGGCCCGCCAGATCATAGGAGGCTTCCTTGACGCCGGCCATGCCGCGGACGTCCTTGAACTCCACGTCTTCCAACTCTTTGCCGGTGATGGCTTCCGCCGCGGTACGCAGCGCGGCTTCCATCACGCCGCCGGACGCGCCGAAGATGACGGCGGCGCCGGTGCCCTGACCGAGCGGTTCGTCCGGGTTCTCATCCGGCAGCTCGGTGAAGCGGATGCCGGCCGTTTTGATCATGCGGCCGAGCTCACGGGTGGTAAGGACAAAGTCCACGTCGGGATAACCGCTGGCGCTTTGGTCGTCTCGGCCGCACTCGAACTTCTTCGCGGTACAGGGCATGACGGAGACCGAAACGATATCCTTCGGGTCGATGCCGTTCTTTTCGGCAATGTAGGTCTTGATGATCGCGCCCTGCATCTGCTGCGGAGATTTGCAGGTAGACAGATGCGCCAGCTGATCGGGATAGTAGTGCTCGCAGTATTTGATCCAGCCCGGGGAGCAGGAGGTGATCATCGGCAGCACGCCGCCGTTCTTGACGCGGTCGATCAGCTCGTTGGCTTCTTCCATGATGGTCAGGTCGGCGCCGAAGTTGGTGTCATAGACCTTGTCGAAGCCGAGGCGGCGCAGCGCGGCAAACAGCTTGCCGGTCACGTCGGTGCCGGGCGCCATGTCGAAGCATTCGCCCAGGGTGGCGCGGATAGACGGCGCAGCCTGCACGACCACATACTTGGACGGGTCGGCGATGGCGGCGAACACGTCGCGGGTGCAGTCCTTTTCATAGAGCGCGCCGGTCGGGCAGGCCACGATGCACTGGCCGCAGGAGACGCAGCTGGTGGAACCCAGCGGCAGCTCGTAAGCGCAGCCGATGTTGGTGTCGATGCCGCGGGCGTTCGCGCCGATGACGCTGATGTCCTGATTTTTGCAGGCGGCCACGCAGCGGCGGCACAGGATGCACTTGTTGTTGTCGCGGACCATGTGCGCGGCGGAGGTGTCAAGCTCGTAGTGCGGCTTGAAGCCGTCGTAGACGCCCTCGTCCTCGATGCCGTATTCGTGGCAGAGCTTCTGCAGCTCGCACGAACCGGAGCGGATGCAGCTCAGGCACTTGCGCTCGTGGGTGGAAAGAATCAGCTCCAGCGTCTTTTTGCGGGACGCGCGGATCTTGGCGGTGTTGGTGAAGATCTCGGTGCCCTCGCGCTCAATCGGATAGACGCAGGCGGCAACGAGGCTTCTGGCGCCCTTGACCTCGGCCACGCAGAACCGGCAGGCGCCGATCTCGTTCATGTCCTTGAGGAAGCACAGCGTCGGGATTTCAATCCCGATGGAGCGTGCAGCCTCCAGAATCGTCGTACCGTAAGGTACCGTACAGGGGATGTTATTGATTTTGATATTCAGCATGTTATCCATGGTCTGCACCTCCTCTTATTCCTTGACGATTGCGCCGAACTTGCAGGTTTCGATGCAGGCGCCGCACTTGATGCACTTCGAGGTGTCGATCGTGTGCGGGTTCTTGACCGTGCCGGAGATCGCGCCCACCGGGCACTTTCTGGCGCAGGCCGTGCAGCCCTTGCATTTATCGGCGATGATCTTATACTGCAGCAGGTCCTTGCAGACGCCGGCCGGGCACTTCTTGTCGACCACGTGGGCGACGTACTCGTCGCGGAAGAACTTCAGCGTGGCGAGCACCGGGTTGGGCGCCGTCTGGCCGAGGCCGCAAAGGGAGTTCTCTTTGATGTAGTAGCACAGCTCTTCGAGCTTGTCGAGGTCTTCCAGCGTGCCGTTGCCGCTCGTGATCTTGTCGAGCATCTCGAGCAGCCGGCGCGTACCGACGCGGCAGGGCGTGCACTTGCCGCAGGATTCGTCCACGGTGAAGTTCAGGAAGAACTTCGCGATGTCGACCATGCAGTTGTCTTCGTCCATGACGATCAGACCGCCGGAGCCCATCATGCAGCCGATGGCCGTCAGGTTGTCGTAGTCGATCGGCGTGTCGATGAGGCTCATCGGGATGCAGCCGCCGGAGGGGCCGCCGGTCTGGGCCGCCTTGAACTTCTTGCCGTTCGGAATGCCGCCGCCGATCTCTTCGATGATCTCTCTGAGCGTGGTGCCCATCGGGATTTCCACAAGGCCGGTGTTCTTGATCTTGCCGCCGAGCGCGAACACCTTGGTGCCCTTGCTCTTTTCGGTGCCCATGGAGGCAAAGTAGGCCGCGCCTTCGCGGATGATGGTCGGGATGTTGGCAAAGGTTTCCACGTTGTTTTCGGTGGTCGGCTTGCCGAACAGGCCCTTCACGGCCGGATAGGGCGGACGCGGTCTGGGTTCGCCGCGGTTGCCCTCGATCGAGGTCATGAGAGCGGTCTCTTCGCCGCAGACGAACGCGCCCGCGCCGAGCTTGATGTGCAGGTCAAAGTCGAAGCCGCTGCCGAAGATGTCCTTGCCCAGAAGGCCCAGCTCCTTGGCCTGGGCGATCGCGATCTCCAGGCGCTTGACGGCGATGGGATATTCCGCGCGGACGTAGATGTAGCCTTCGGTGGCGCCGGTGGCGTAGCCGCAGATGGTCATCGCTTCAATGATGCAGTGCGGGTCGCCTTCCAGAACGGAACGGTCCATGAACGCGCCCGGGTCGCCTTCGTCGGCGTTGCAGACCACGTATTTCTGGTCGGCCTTGTTCGCCGCCGTAAAGCTCCACTTGAGGCCCGTGGGGAAGCCGCCGCCGCCGCGGCCGCGCAGACCGGAATCCTTCACGATCTGGATGACCTCTTCGGGCTTGAGCTCGGTCAGGCACTTGGCCAGCGCCTGATAGCCGTCGTAGGCGATGTATTCGTTGATGTCCTCGGGGTTGATGACGCCGCAGTTGCGCAGCGCCACGCGCTTTTGCTTTTTATAGAAGTCGGTTTCCTTGAGGGGCTTGACTTCTTCGGTCGACTTGGTCTCATCATAGAGCAGACGCTGCACGATGCGGCCCTTGAGCAGATGCTCTTCCACAATCTCGGGCACGTCTTCGACCTTCACTTCGCTGTAGAAGCAGCCTTCGGGATAAACCACAACGACCGGACCGAGCGCGCAAAGACCGAAGCAGCCGGTGCGGATGACCTTGACTTCGTCTTCCAGACCCTTTTCTTTGATCTGAGCTTCAAACGTTTCAATGATCTTCGGGGAGTTCGAGGAGGTACAGCCCGTACCGCCGCAAACAAGCACATGGGATCGATACATTTCGGTTCCTCCTTATTTTTTCAGTGCGCCCACGGTGTATTCCACCACGGGATTGCCGTTGACCAGATGATCCACCACGACCTTCGCCGCTTTTTCCGGGGTCATCAGCACATAGGTGACCTTCTCTTTGCCGGGTGCCGTCACTTCCACGATCGGCTCATACTGGCACATGCCGATGCAGCCGGTCTGCGCCACGGTGACGCCCGTCAGGTTGCGCTTTTCGATTTCTTCGGTAAATTTGTTCAGCACGGGTCTTGCGCCGGCGGCAATGCCGCAGGTCGCCATGCCGACCACCACGCGCGTCAGCGCGGTGGAATCGTCGCGGGCGGTCATCTTCGCCTTGGCGGCGTCTCTGAGCGCCATGAGTTCTTCCAGTGTTTTCATTATCATTGCACCTCCGTGATTGCTTGTGAATTTTCGTTGATATAGGCTGTCATCCAGTTCATGATCGCAGGATCGTTCATCGGCACGTCGCCGAGGATCGCCCGGATTTCCTGTGTGTCAAACGTGAACGCGCGGCCGTCGACCGCATAGCGATAGACAAAGCGGATCGCTTCGTTCATGGCCGCCAGGGTGACGACGGTGTTCGCCATGTCGCCCAGCGGAACGAAATCGACGTGATCGGTGTGAAAGAAGGCTCTGACCTTCGTCCCGACGCCGACAGCGCTTTCAATCTCGAGCGAGCCGCCGGTCATCTCCGCCGCCATCTTGAACAGCGGAACGCCGAGCCCGACCTTGCGCGTCGTGCGCGTGGTGTAGAACGGATCGCGCACCGCGCGGACCTGTTCTTCGGTCATGCCTTTGCCGTTGTCATAGATGCCGATCCGAAGGGTCCGGGCCGCCGTGTCGCGGCTGACCTCGATTTCGATCTCGGAGGCATCCGCGCTCACCGAGTTCTGCGCCACGTCCAGCACGTTCAGCGACAGCTCTCTCATTCGGCGTATTTTGCCAGGATTCCCTTAACGTCGGACGCGGTGATCTTGCCGTAGACGTCGTCGTTGACCACCATGACGGGCGCCAGACCGCAGGCGCCGATGCAGCGGCAGGCTGTCAGCGAGAACTTTCCGTCCTCGGTGCACTCCTCCGGTCCGATGCCGAGCTGCGCGCACAACTCGTCGAGCACGCCCTGCGAGCCCTTGACGTAGCACGCGGTGCCCAGACACACGCTGATGGCGTATTTGCCCTTCGGCGAAAGCGCGAACTGCGCATAGAACGTGGCCACGCCGTAGACCTTCTCCAGCGGGACGTTCATGCCGTCGGCGATCTTGCGCTGCACCTCAAACGGCAGATAGCCGTAGATGTCCTGCGCCACCTGCATCACGTGCATGAGCTGACTTGCGTCGCCCGCGCATTCCGCGATGATCGCGTCCAGCTTCGCCGCCTGTTCCGGTGTGTCGGAAAAGGGAATCTTGCTGATTTTTTTGAGCATATCGGTTGCCCTCCTTTGGCAATTCTGTTCTATCCCGCGCGGCAAAACCGCCGCGCAGATATTTTCATCATATAATACCATAAAAGAAAGCGGCTTGTCCATAGCTTTTTTCTGGAAATGTGATAAAATCTTGAATGAACTATAAAAATTAGCATCCGCTAACCGCAGACGCGAAAAAGAACGGAGCGGCTCCCGGCCGCCCCGCTGCGTTTTGTCTGATCCGGTCCCGTCCCCTGCCGCGCTCACTTTTCGCCCAGCAGCTTGGCCAGCTCCTCCATGAACGTATTGATATCCTTGAACTGGCGATAGACCGAAGCGAAGCGGACGTAGGCCACCTCGTCGAGCCCCTTGAGCTTTTCCATGGCCATCTCGCCGATGCGCACGCTCGTCACCTCGCGGTCGAGCGAATTCTGCAGCTCCTGTTCGATCTCGGTGACCACGGTTTCGATCTGCGCGATGGACACCGGGCGCTTTTCGCAGGCGCGCAGCATACCGTTGAACAGCTTCACACGGTCGAACGCTTCGCGCGACTTGTCTTTTTTGACCACGATGATCGGCACGGTCTCAATGATCTCATAGGTCGTGAAACGTTTGCCGCAGGCGATACACTCGCGTCTTCTGCGGATGCGCTCGCCCTCGTCGGTGGGGCGAGAATCGATCACTTTGCTTTCGCTGCAGGCACAAAACGGACATTTCATAACAGGTTCCTCCTCATCGGCAAAACGGTGTTTCGACATATTGTAGCACATTCCGCCGCAACATACAATATTTATTTGAAATTATTTTTTCGAAAACCGTGCCCGCAGCGCCTCCTGCTGTGCCGTCTCGCGCCGGACCGCCTCCAGAAACGCGCGGCAGTCCCCGTCGCGGCACAGCAGCGCGCCCGCGCGCCGCACGCGGTGCAGAAACCGGTGGCTGAACGCCGCGGCTTCGGCATGGCGCACCAGAGGACAGACGCCGAAGCCGCGGCCGTCGGGCACGACCCGGATTTTTCCGTCCGGCCCGGGCAGCGGCACGAACGGGAACAGCCGGCAGCTCAGCGGCCGGTCGGAGCGGCGGCACCGCCCGCCGCAGACGGCAAGGCGGCGGCCGTTCTTTTCCGTCACGGAAAACGGCGTCGTTTCACCCGGAAACAGCAGCATGCCCGTTTCGGCGTCGCCGCGGCAGCAGGCCCGGCCGCAGAGGACGCCGCAGTCGACCCGCAGGGGCGTGTGCCGTTCCAGCAGGGCGCGGACGTTTCGATAGATTCTCCTTTGTTTTTGCGTCATGTGACATCACCCGTATCAATGTAACACAGTTCGCCTTCGCCCGTCAAGTCCCCGCGCAATTCCGCAGCGTTCTGCATGCCCCTTTCTTTTTTTGGCCCTGCCGACGGCGTTCGACAGATTTCGGCAGGCCGTCTGTGCTATGATGCATCCGTCAGCACAAGATCTTGCGAAAGGAAATGATCCTATGTCAGAACGTGTCGAACAGCCGACGGCCCCGGAGGTCGAGACCCAGATCAAGCTCGCCATGCTGTGCGGGCGGCTCAACTGCGAAATGAACGGCAGCGACGTCTGGAGCCGTATTCCGTGCGAGGGCGAGTGCCCCACCCCGGCGGAGCTGATCGCCTGGGCGGCGGCGGAAACGGTGCGGCGGATGAGCGGCCGCAGCGCGTAAAAAAGGCTTGCAAACGCCCCTGACTTATGCTATACTGTTTGGTAAGTGTAAAAGTTGGGAAGTGTTTGTATGTTTCAGCTGGGGTTTGACAACGAAAAGTACATCCGCATGCAGTCGGAGCACATCCGCGAGCGCATGAGCCAGTTCGGCGGCAAGCTGTATATGGAATTCGGCGGCAAGCTGTTTGACGACAACCACGCCTCGCGCGTGCTGCCGGGCTTTCAGCCGGACAGCAAGCTGCGCATGCTGCTGCAGCTCAAGGACGAAGCGGAGATCGTCATCGCCGTTTCGGCGGGCGCGATCGAAAGCAAAAAGCTGCGCTCGGATCTCGGCATCACCTATGAGCAGGAGGTGCTGCGGCTGGTCGATCTGTTCCGCTCGGTGGGGCTGTTCGTCGGCTCCGTCGTCATCACCCAGTACGACGGCCAGACCTCGTCCGACTCCTTCAAGGCCAACCTTGTGAAATTCGGGCTGCCCGTCTTTTTGCATTACAAGATCGAAGGCTACCCCTCCAACGTGAAGAAGATCGTCTCTGACGAAGGCTACGGCAAAAACGAATACATCGAAACCTCCCGCCGCCTGATCGTTGTCACCGCACCCGGCCCGGGCAGCGGCAAGATGGCCACCTGTCTGTCGCAGCTCTATCACGAGCATCTGCGCGGCATCAGCGCCGGCTATGCCAAATTCGAAACCTTCCCCATCTGGAATCTCCCGCTGAACCACCCGGTCAACCTGGCCTATGAAGCCGCCACGGCCGACCTCAACGACGTGAACATGATCGACTCGTTCCATCTGGAAGCCTACGGCGTGCCGACGGTCAACTATAACCGCGACATCGAGGTCTTCCCGGTGCTCAACGCGATCTTTGAAAAAATCTACGGCACGTCTCCCTACAAGTCGCCCACCGACATGGGCGTCAATATGGCGGGCAACTGCATCATTGACGACGCGGCCGTCTGCGCCGCCTCGCGGCAGGAGATCATCCGTCGCTATTACAAGGCGCTTTGCGACCTGCGCCGGGGGCTGGACAGCGCCAAGGAGATCGAACGGCTGGAGCTGGTCATGAACAAGGCCGGCGTCAGCGTCGCCGTGCGCACCGTGGCCACGCGCGCCAAAGAGGTGGCCGCCGAAACCGGCGCCCCCGCCGCCGCCATCGAGCTGCGCGACGGCACGATTCTGACCGGCAAGACCAAGCAGCTCTTCGGCGCCACGACGGCGCTGATCCTCAACGCGCTCAAGCACCTCGCCGGAATCGACGACGCGCACGACCTGATCCCCTCCTCGTTCATCGAGCCGGTGCAGGCGCTCAAGGTTGATTATCTCGGCAGCAAGAACCCGCGGCTGCACATTGACGAAGCGCTGGTTGCGCTGTCGGTGAACGCCTCGGTGGACGAGGCCGCCGCAAAGGCGCTGCGCTGCCTGCCGCTGCTGCAGGGCACGGACGCCCACTGCTCGGTGATTCTTTCCACCGCCGACGCCGGCGTCTTCCGCAAGCTGGGAATCAACCTCACCTGCGAGCCGGATTACGAGAACGACAATCTGTATCACATCTGACGGCAGACAGCCGGACCGGAACTCAAAGCCGCCCCCGGGGCGCGCTCTGCGATAACTGCATTAAAAATCCGCCCAAGGCGTCAGCCCTGCGCGGATTTTTTGTTTTGAAAGACACCACGCAACAAATCATAGCGTGACTTTTTCATAAGAATGTGCTATGATAAGGGTACAAAGGAGGGAGCCGATATGACAAAGGTTTCCAAAAACATCAAACGGGCGCGCAGCCGCCTTTCGCTGACGCAGGACGCGCTGGCCGAACGGGTGCACGTGACGCGGCAGACCGTCTCCAGCTGGGAGACCGGCCGCACCCAGCCCGACCTCGACATGCTCCTGTCGCTCTGCCGGGCGCTGGACGTGCCGCCCGAGGAGCTGCTCTACGGCGAAAAGCGCAACACCTCGCTGGATCCGCCGCCCGCCTACCGCGGCACGGTGAAGATCGTGTTCACCGTTTTGTCAAGCCTGTTCATCGCCGCGGGCGTGCTGCTCGTGTTCCTCAACGGCTGGGAGACGCTGCCCATGTCGGTACGCTATGCCTGTTCGTTCGTGCCGGTGCTGCTGGGTCAGGGGTATGCGCTCTTCGTGCTGCTCAAGAGGCGCGACAGCGCCGCCCACGCGGAAAGCGGCGGCGTGCTCTGGGCGCTGGGCCTCGTGGCCACGCTCGCCATGCTCTGCTCGCTGCAGCGGCATATCCCCGATTTTCCCACGCTGGCGCTGCTCGGGTCGGCGCTGGTGCTGCCCGCCTTTTTGCTGCTGCGCTCGCTGGCGGCGCTGGTCGTCTTCTTCGGCGGCATCGTTTCGTTCGCCTGCACGGCGGTGGAGGACTGGGGCGTGCTGAATCCCGTTCCCGAACAGCACGCCAAGCTGTATGTGCTGCTGCTGTTCGCCGCGCTGACCGTCGCCGGTCTGCTGGCAGCGCGGTTCCTGCTGCCGAAGCTTGACGGGCAAAGAAGGCGCGTCGGCGTCTGGTTCTGCCTGCTGGCCGCGTCCGCGTGGGCCGTCGGCTGCGCCGCGCTGCTCGATACCGGCGTGTTCCCCATGCTGCTTTCGTGCGCCGTCGCCTGGTACGCGCTGGACGGGGCGGGCGGCGACCGGCCGCTTGCCACGCGCTATCCCGCGCTCCCCTTCGCGCTGGTGCTGCTTCTGATCGCGTCGGCGGGCGTGCTGTTCTCGCTGCCCTATGACTGGCAGTTTTCGCCGGTCATGCTGGTCGGCTTCGTCCTGCTGGGGGTGCTGCCCCTGGCGGCGATGGTGTTCAACCGCAGCGTGCTGCGGCACGACCCGGTGCGCGTGCTGGAGCTTTGCATCCTGCTCGGCGCGCTGGCGTTCTATACGGCGATGTATCTGACGGAGGACGACGCCGACACGCGGCGCACCGTCATTTTCCAGGCCATGACGCTCGTGCTGGCGGCGCTGCTGATTCTGCAGGGCGCCAAAGAGAACGCGCTGTTCAAGATCAACCTCGGGTGCCTGTCGGTCTGCACGCTCGCGGGCTATCTGGTCTGGCACGCGGACTTCGATCTCTGGCTCAAAGGCCTCGTTCTGCTGTGCTTCGGCGTGCTGCTGCTGGTGATCAACCGGGCGGCGCTCTCGCGCAGGCAGAAGGCGCTGCAGGCCGCGCAGATTTCTGAATTGGAAAGGCAGGCGGAGGACGAATGAAAGCCAAACGAATTGTTGCGTGGCTGCTGGTCTGTGTGCTGCAGCTGGGCATCTGTCTGCTCATTCCCCTGCACGGGCGGATGCGCGAACAGCAGATGGAGCGCGAGGGTGAAAGCTACCGCTTCGCCCTGCGCGCCGTGCGCCGCAACTGGGACGCGGACAGCAGCGAGGTCATTCTGGACTTCCCGCCGCCGGCGCCCTTCACGGGCGAGCCGAAGGACACGGTCTGGCAGGTGATCGAAGCAGGCAAAGACGGGCTGGCCCGCGTGGTTGAAAAGGCCGTCACCTTTGAAGAAGCAAAACAGCTGGAGCAAAGCCAGCCGTTCCATGAGCTGCCGCTCTACAGCGTTTGGCAAAATGCGACGCTGCTTGCCGACGACGACGTGTTCCGCGATCTGGACGCGCTGGCGGATCTGACGGAGCAGGTGCGGGAATACAAACAGTATCACCCGGACTATCCGTTTTCCGACCCGGAGCTGGAGTATCTGGGCACGCTGCGCGACGTGATCCGAAACGCCGATCTGCGCGCGCTGGCGCAAAAGCAGATCGACACGGAAGACGGCGACGTGCTGCCGGACAGCTACGTGACCTGCGTGGTCTATCAGGGCACGATCTATTACCGGGAGGTCTTCGTCGCGGGAATCCATGCGGCGTCCATCCACAACTGAAAGAAAACGCCGCCCCCGGCAAAGAAGGCGGTGAAAAAAGGGCTGCAGCACTGCGGCCTTTTTTTTGGTTCCCTCCTGTTCTCGTTTTTTAAGATATTGTAAATATTCTATTTAAATGATGTGAATCTTCGCGGCATGTCGTTGACAGGTTCCGGCACTTTTTTTAAAATTAGTTTGTTCTTTTTTGAAAGTGTTTGGATTGGAGGGCTTTTCATGCTTCCCGCTGTTGA
>JAEEGI010005602.1_pt1 | contig 28879 bp, 1 predicted proteins | sample 8958751 | NCBI WGS metagenome assembly JAEEGI01 (sample SAMN16246545, study PRJNA631951) | gut metagenome | biome: gut microbiome; feature: rumen; material: KS-attached | host: Bos | place: Iran: Karaj | collected 2018-10 | reverse complement strand
GCAGCAGCCTTCATCAGTTTCTTTTCTGCCAGTGCTAACTTTTCCTTCGCGGCATCGATATCGCCGGCGGCGATGGCTCTGTCGAAGCCCTTGATGATGCCCTTCAGGCTGTTCTTGACGCGTCTGTTGATCGCAGTCTTCTTTTCGATAACACCGATTCTCTTCTTAGCAGATTTGATATTTGCCATTTTTGTTATTCACCCCACTTTACAAAATATCACCAGTAAAGTATACAGGTGCTGACCCGAAAAAGCAAGCGGAAATCTGAAAAACATTTTTCAGACGTATACTCTGGAACACAAATGCCCGCAGAAGACTCTGAATGCGGTTTTGCGCGATATTTCACGATTCTCCGTACCGTTTTGTCTCTGCGGACATTTTTGCGCTGAATCAGCCATTTTTGGTCTTAGTCATCGGCCCGGACGATTTCCATGGTCTTCGCCTTGGGCGCGAAGCGGCCGTCGATCCAGAAGATCGTGATACTGTGAGCGCCTTCTGGAATCTCGATCAAATCCTTATCCGGATCGCGCACGGAGATCAGTTCGAGGAACCGTCCGTTCTCGTCATAGGACGCGACGTAGACAGGACCGCTGGCCGATACGCCTTCGCCGGAGATCGTCATGTTGAGCGTATCCGTTTCGACGTCGACCAGGATCTGCGCGCCGTCTGCGGTCTGCAGCGTCTCGCGTACCCTGTGGGTGGCGGGAATGACTTCTGTTCTCACATCTGTGCCGGCAGTCGTGTAGACCGTTCCATCCAGTTCGATGGTTGCCGTGTAGGTACGGAGACCGTCGGTGTGTCTGCCGGCCGGTACCGTATCTTCGGAAGAGATCGTCCCTTCTGCCGTATAGGTATGCTCCGCATCGCGGCGGCAAACGAACGAGACAGAAACGGATTCTGTTCCGTTCCAGGTCCAGACAGGCTCCTGCCAGTCGTGGCCGAGAGCATCGATATCCTCCACAGTCTCCGTCTGCGCAGTGAACGCGCTGTTTTCGAAGGCTGCGGTGTAGGTCGTCTTGCCCTTGGTCTCGCAGGTCGGGGCCGTCGTCACCTCGCCCGTCGCATTTGCCGTTTCACGCTGGACGTGTTCAGGATCGTTTTGGCAGGTCATTCCTGCCGTCACGGTCGTATGGTCCGCACTCCAGGTGTACGTCGCTTCGCCCCAGTCATGGCCGGTAGCATTCAGGACGGTAGCCGTTCTTTCGAGCTCCTCATCGCACTTCTCGCAGTAGACCACCATATCGCAGCTGCCGTCGGTCATGCAGCTCGGTGCGACCAGGTTCTCCTGTACCGCATGCGCGTGCTTATGGCCTTCCGCCGCGATCACCAGAGGAGCGCGTCTGTCTAAAGCGCCTTGGACGTATACGGTCACGTCGTCAACGCAGTTGAAGACCGTGTCACCGGAGTTCACCTGCGTTCCGCCGTTTGCAGCGGTCCAGGCCGTATAGCCGTCAGCCACTTCGAGCTTTCCGGTCTCCGCGTTGTAGGCGGCGCCCGCAGCGTTCAGAGTGATCTGATCCGCCTCGCCAGCCGTACCGACCGCCGTGGTGGACTGGTAGTTCTCGAACGGATCCGCGTCGATCGTCACGTTGTACTTGCCGACGCTCTTGAGGTAAAGCACCTCGCCGCGTTCGTCCGTGATCTGGGTCTCGCCGTCAACGGTGACGGGGATGCCGACGACCGGGTTGCCTTCCGCGTCCGTGACCTTCAGAGTGGCCAGGAACTGTCCGGAAGCATCGACCGTCAGGCTGACGCCCAGAGGATCGCCGGCTTCGGTGAACGAATAGGTTCCATTGGCCTTCTTGTAGCCGGGAGCCTCGACCGTGTAAGCGTACGTTCCGTAGGGAACCGTAAACTCGGCGACGCCGTTTGCGCCGGTGGCCGCAGAGAATGTACCCAGGGTCACCGCTGCGCCTTCGACCGGGTCGTCACCGCATGCGACAGTGACCTGCATCGTACCGCCCGCCGCGATCTCTTCGCTGACTTCGCGGGAAGATGCGCTGAACACTGCGCTGGAGCTGACGGGAACGTAACCGTCCCTGGTGATCGTGTAGGCGTATTCTCCGGCGCTGACACTGAAGACTGCCTTGCCTTCTTCGTCCGTCAGGACGGTCTGGCCGTCGAGCGTAACGCTTGCGCCGGATACCGGGACACCGTTCTCCTGGACTGTAATGACCGCTTCGATCTTATTGCCCACGATGACGGTATAGGTCTCCGTGGTGCGTCCGCCCGCGCTGACCGCGGTGATCCGCACGCTGTGCGTACCTTCGCCGATGCCATTAGAGAAGACTGCCTGATAACGGCCGTCAGAGACCATGCTCACCGTGCCGCCCGCACCGTCTACCGTCAGCGACGGCGTACCTTCGATCGCGCTTTCCGGATCGCTTACGGTAAAGACGAATTCCTTCACAGAGGCAACTGCCAGCTGGATATCCGTCTGCGGAGAGATCAGCGTGATGACGGGGCCGGTCGTATCGCCTGTCGTTCTGACAGCGACGCGTTCGGTTTCCTCACCCGGCGTGCCGGTGCTGCTCATGGGCCGGCCATATACGTAGTACGTGCCGGTTCCGACAGGCATCACCTTCGTGCTGAACGTTCCGTCTTCTCCCGCCGTCACGATCGCAACAGCAGAACCTTCTTCCGTCGCGCTGTCCGCCAGATAGATGGCGACGCTCGTGCCGGGCTTGGCCATACCGCTTACCACGATATAACCGTCTTCGTCAACGGTCGCTTCGAGCGTTGCGGTCATCTGTACGTCTTCCTCGACCTTTACGGTTACGGGAACCGTGAGTTCCCAGACACCGGAGCCCTTCTCTTCCCAATCGAGCGGGCTGAGATCGTGCTCAAAGTCGTCTGCGGCGACCTGGATCGTTACGGTACCGTTGTACTCGCCTGCCGGCGCGTTGTCCGGTTCGTAAACCAGGAACATGCGGGTGCCGCCGCCGGCGGACAGGCTTACGTCGCCGTCCACCGTATCTCCGTAGGCGTTAGAGACCGTCGGAGCGCTGATGGTGTTGCCGCTGCCGTCTTCCAGGGCGCTTCCGCTGACGGAAACGTCCATGCTCTCTGCCAGGCCCGTCTCGAAGACGGACACAGGCAGAGTCGCCTTGACGCCGGTGATGTCCTCTCCGGTCGGCTGACCGTCGACCATCGCCTTGACGGTGTATTCGCTGGCAATCGCCTTTGCGTAAGGCATGTCGATTCCTGCGACTGCGCCGAGGTTCGGCGCGTCGACACAGGTCAGGTCGAAGTTGAAGCTCGAAGTTCCGTTATTGGTCACAGTGACGGTGTAAGCGCCGTCTGCATCCGCGATCAGGATAAAGTCGTTTTCGTTGATGCCGCTGATCTTCTGCTGCGTACCGGAGCCTGTCACAGTCAGTACCAGACCGTCTCCTGCAAGCGCAGGCGCGAAGACGTACAGCAGATGTCCGGAGGCGACTGTAAGGTTTACGGACTTGCTTTCGCCCGGTTCGAGCGTGCCGCCCATAGGCTGTGTCGCAACCTGGTAATCGCGCAGATACGCGATGGTATCGGCTGTGCCGACGTTGAAGTGCGTTGCGTACGGACCGTAGGTCTCGGCGATGGTCATCGTCTCCGCCTCGGAGGCAGCGAACGTGAATACCGCCGTATAACCGCCCATATCGCGCAGCATGTTCACCGGCACGGACACAGCTGCGGTGAATTCGCCGATCTCGCCCGGAGCGATGGTCTTGGTCCCCATTGTGATGGAACTTACGAGGCCGTAGCTATCGAAGATCTCCAGCGTCGGGGAGACCGTGACGCTGCCGGTGTGCTTGTTCATCACCGTTAGGGCTGCGGTCGTTTCGTCCGCTACGACGTTGTCCGCTGTAATGAGGTCGGCTATGTCGGCCGTAACGATCTCGACGGGCAGCTGCGGGTCGACCTTGCGCCACAGTTCCATCGTCTTAAAGACACTGGAGAGATCGGTCGCAATGGAAGCCTCGCGGCTGAGCATCAGGTTCGTGACGACGCCGAGGTCTGCCGTTGCCTTGCTGAGGTTGTAGAGGTTCGCGTTGTCCAGCTGGTTCATGGCTGTACTGTAGCCGGACGTGTCGAGCATGATGCTCGCGTAATTGGCCAGCATAGATACCGCGAACGATCCTGCGCCGGAGAGGCTCATCGCGCCGAGTCCGGTACCGAGCACCGAAGCGCCAGCCTCCAGTTCCTTCATCATATTGAGATTGTAGCGTTCGACCACATTATTGTAGCCTTCCGCCAGCAACGTATCGACGACCATCTGAGACTTATAGACATCGCCCAGTTTTGTTTCCTTTACGGATAGGTCGTATTCCTTGGCGCTGTACGTCCACAGACTGCGGTAACGTGCGACGCGGCTGTCCGGAATCAGGGACCCGTCGGAGAACCGGATCATGGAATCGATCGACGTGTTCAGACCCGTGACATAGTCCAGCAGTGCGGCAGACGGATAGTAACCCGTCAGCAGGGCCGGATCATTCTTGTAGCGTTCCAGCAGATCGATGATCTGCAGGATCGTCGCATCCGTAGTGAGCTGCGTGACGTAGACGTTGGTCGGAATACCGCCCGCAGAGGTCTTCGCTGCTTCGATGGCTTTCCGGTAATCGGACATGCCCTGGAGCATCTGATTGCTCATGCTATCCTTCACCATGCCCTCGTTCGCGAGCTTGCGCGTCGTGAGCTTGACGATCGCGGTCGCGACGTAGCGGCGCAGACCGTCTCTGTCACTGGGATCGATGTTGGAGAGTCCGATGTTGAACTCACGCTCGAAGTTGAAGCCTTCAGCAGTAATCACGCTGTCGCCGAACTCTCTCAGGATCGTCGACGCCAGCTGGCTCGTGCTGATCTCGTTTCTTTCGAGCTGACCAAGGACAGAGCCGACCGTTCTGGCCATATCCGGCGCGCTTTCGTTGATGCTCTTCAGATGCGAGCTGTCCGCCACACTGAAGAAGTCTGCGTACCAGATGATAGGCCGTCTCATCAGCTGTTTCATGCTGTCCTTCAACTGCTGGCGTCCGGCTCTCAGTACCGCAAGTCTGTCCTTGGCAGAGGCATTCGGATCGTAGCCGATGCTCTGGAAGATGCTGTCTGCCGCGCTCACGAGGCCCTTCGTATCTTTCGATACGCGCTCGTCCGCGCCGATCATGCCGTCGATGCGCTTGGAACTGTTCTGCAGAACCGTGACCTTAGATTCGAATTCATCCAGGGCCTTCAGTTGCGCGAGGTTCGCCGCGATCGCCGTGATCTGCGGTTCAAGTGAGCGTTCCGCGGCAGCGATATACGCCGATACCTGCAGGCGGATCTTGTCCCCTGTCAGATCGGAAATCTTGATGTCCGTACCGTCTACGCCTTCCAGAGCAGACTGGTAGATCTCATCGCCCTTGGCCTTCAGATCTGCAGCTTTTGCAAGTAGAGCTGCCGCTTCTTCCATCTTCGTGCGGGCAAGCTTTGCCTGATCGGCGCGCGTCTGGTCGCTGGTTGCGCTCATCGCGGCATCAATCGCTGTGGAAGCAGTCTTCAGAACGCTCGAGGCTTCCTTCGTGAGACGGACGTATTCCTTAAACGTCTGGTTCATACCGGCCTGCGCCTGCAGCGCCTCCGCAAGTCCGAGCGCATCGTAGTAGGTCGTGTACCAGTAAGCCATATCCGTGGGCAGGTAATCGACGACCCATCCAAAGTCTTCGGTCATATCCTTCAGCTTCTTCAGCGCTTCGTCGTACCACTTGTTCAGGAAGCTGAGAGACTGGATGTCTGCCAGTTCACCGGAGAAGTCCTTGATCGTATCCAGCATCTCGCGGACCTGGGACGGGATCTCAATGATATCCTTGGCTCCGGTGTACAGGCTCATCAGATTCGCCAGGATGGAGTAGCACTCGCCGATGCTGACGGCACGCTTCAGGCTGACGGTATAGTCGTAGTAATCCGCCAGCGAGCGGCCGAGTTCAGACGCGGTCTTGTCCGTCAGAGCGTTCAGGTTATTGGAGAGGAATCCCAGCTGCTCGATGATCGCATCGATATCGTCCAGGGTCTTCTGGTCGCGCATGGCTTCCATCTTCATCGGAGCCATCACGATGCCGGAACCGAACGAGGACTTGATGGGAATGCACGGCATCGCCGCAAGCTTGCCCAGGGAGATCTTCTGCGCATCCGTCAACTCACCGAGCACCGCCAGTTCATAGTAGATGACGGCGGTATCGCCGGGCTGCAGTACGCTGATCTCCACCTTGTCTGCGTCGACAGACGTGCCGCGAGATACGACGCCTCTCGTGCTGTTCACGTTCACGATCTTCATCTTAAATCCGGTATCGGGGATCGCGGGAGCACCGATGGTGACGTTGTTCGCCGCACCCTTGCCGAGGTTCGTGATCGTGGCAGTCAGCATGTAGCTGCCGTTTCCATAATCCACCAGGTCGTAGCTGACGAAGAGCTTCGGTTTTTCCTTCACCTCGTACTCGCGGACGGCGCTGGTGAAGCTGTGCTCCTGGCCGCCTGCGGTGAAGCTGCCTTCGATCCTCGCGTATACCTTGTTCAGTTCACGATCATCCTTCAGGTATTCTGCCAGCGTTTCGTCGAATCCGGACAGCATCGAGTAGTCCTTCGTCAGCTGATCCAGACGGAAGCTGAATTCGACGGTCGCCAAATCGTTCGCGTCGATATACCCTTCCAGAACGCTTCCGCTGACGGTGAGGTTGCCGCCGTCCACATAGACGTTCAGGTTCGGATCCAGCACGACGCCGCCGGGCAGCAGATTGCCGGTCGTATCGTAAGGCGAATCGGTCACAACGAGCCGCAGTTTCAGGTTGTCCATCCTATACTGCTTGGACGGGTTCTGAAGCGTCAGGCTGAGCGTCGTGATCTGACCCTCGTAACCGACGTCGCCGGAGAAGCCCAGATCGATCGAGATGCCGTCGTCCTCTTCGGTGATGTCCGGGGTCTCGCCCTGGATATCCTTCAGGAAGCCGGTGCTGTAGCGCATCTGCGCCGCTCTGCCGCTGGCCGGTTCGAACGCCGGCGATACGGAGACTTTCTGCTCGATCTCGGGATGGAGATCGTAGATATCCATATACTGCTGGCCGGTATAGTTGCCGTCCGCATCGTACAGGGAATCCTGCTCGCCTGCATTCGCGTAATAATCGGGCGGGATGTAGTGGACGCGCACCGGAATCTCCGTCTCGACGGCCTGCTTCGTATCCGCACGGACACCGGCAGCGAGGATCGTGAAATCGAAGCTGTACGGTTTCGCGCCGTAGTAGAGAGGCACGCGGTCCGAAGGTTCTGCGTAGTTGCCGTTCTCGTCGTTCGCACGGCCGTTGAAGATGCCCGTACGCGTACTTTCATCGTAGCTGACCTCCGTGAGCACGCCGACCTTTGCAGGATCGTTGGCCGCGACGTAGGCGTCGACCATTTCGCGCGTCGTCCCTTCAGGGAAGACCACTCTGTACTGGCCAGGAGTCTCCGTCGCGCTGACCTCTGCGATGGCAAAGAAGCTGTCCACGTCGAGGTTCCAGACGATGTCAAAGACTTCGCCCGGACGTACCGTGCCGATGTTCCTGACAGGCGTCAGGACGCCGCCGGTGCTGAACGAGATGGCTCCGTCCTTGATCCTGCTGTCGGCATCGGCAATGCGTACGGTTACCTCTTCGATCGCAGCGCCTGCCTCTTCCGGATCGCGGAATGACAGCTTGTTGATCAGCTTGCCGCTCTGATAGAAGAATTCCTTTTCGTCGGCCGGGAAGTTCGGAGCCAGCTGAGGCTCTCCGCTCGCCGCGGTCAGTTGCGCCTTGTAGACGACGCTGTCGTAGTTCGCGCTGTCCGCCTTGGACACGTACAGTTCGGCCGTCGCAGTCTCGTCGATCGTGAACTCGAAGGCCTTGCGGTCGAGCGTTACGATGGACGGCGTCCGGTCGATCACAGCAGCGATCTCCACGGTCGTCTCCAGCATGTTGTGGCCGGAAGCCAATGCGCGCAGCGTATAGCTTCCTGCCGGGATGTTCTCGAAGGTCACTCTGCCTTCGCTGTCTGCTGTCTCGTCATAGCGAACCGGATCGAGCTGTTCGTCCAGTCCGATCAGCGTGACGTGCGCGCCATCCAGGAGCGTGTTGTCCTGGTTGCGGATCTCGAATACTGTCGTGCCGACAAGTCCTGCGCCGACCGATACCTTTACGGGGATCTCGATCGCACTGGACAGGCTCGGCGACGTGATGGTGACCTTGCCTTCATAGACGCCTGTGAGGCAGGTATCCGTCGGAGACGCGGTCGCCAGGATCGTCAGGCTGCCCTGCGGGTCACGGATGGAATACCCTTCCGCGACTGGCATGATGACCGCATCCGCGTCCACGTTATGGAGCACAATGAACGGAATGTCAACGGACGCCTGTACGCCGGTGATCGGCGCGGTGCCGATGTTCGTCAGGCGGATCGCTGCCGTGGCTTCTGCGCCCTGAGACAGCGACATGGTAACGCTCGGGCGTACGATGCCTTCCGTTTCAGGTTCGCCGTACCCGGTGACGGTGACCCGCGCGACCGCAACAGCCTTTTCGACGTTGACGGTCAGGCTCTTGGCCGCATCGCCCGCGTTCACAGTGACTTCGTAGCTGCCGGGCGCCATCGCGGCGGAAGCCTCAAAGCGGATGCTGAAGGCTTCTCCGCTGGATGCAGCCAGGCTGCCCTGCGGCGCAGATTCGACCGTATAGGAAAGCCCTGCCGGCAGGCCGGTCACCTGGATGGTACCGGAAGCCGCCGCAGTAACGCCAAGATTATTCAGATATCCGTTCAGGACCGCGCTCTTGCCCTGGACGACCTTCAGGCTGCTTTCCGCAGCGATTGCGATGCCGTCCACGTAGAACGTGACCTTTTCGGAACGGCGCTCGACGCCGCCGGAGACTGCATAGGCGCGCAGCGCGAACGAGCCGCCCAGATCTTCAGGCAGGACGAGTTCGACGCTGAAACTGCCATCTGCGCCGGTGACCGCCGGCACGCTGACGCGCTCTGCGCCGATGGCTGTGACAGTCACTGCCGCGCCTTCGATCGCCGTACCGTCCGCGTTCTTCACGCTGCCGGAGACCGTGATCGGATCGCCGAGATTGTAACTCTGCTGATCCGCGTTGGTCAGGGTCACGCGGAAGTCGCCCGCGACGGTGATCGTCTGGTCGACGGTCTGCGTCAGGCTGCCCTTGGCTGCCTCGATGTGCAGCACGTAGGTTCCGGCTGCCGGAGCCGTGAGGCTTCCGGTATAGGTGCCGGTGACCGCGTCGTAGGTCATGGCAGCCGGTATATCCGTCGCGCCGGTCAGGACCGCCGTAACGGTATCCGCCTGGATGGGCAGATAACTGGCGGAACTGAGCGCTGCCAGCAGCTCGATGTCCACCGTATCGCCGGTGCAGTAGGATTCGCTGTCCGCGCCGCCTGTCAGGATGAGGCCCGGAACGATCTCGATCGCGGCCGTTGCGCTTGCGAGGCTGCGGTCTGCCAGGACGAGCCTGGACTGGGAGTCCGCATAGACGCGCAGCGTGACGCTGCCGCTGGTCTTGGCAGTCCATGCGATGGCGACGTCTGCAGAAGCACCTGCCGCCAGAGACTCGATCTGCGCGGTGCCCATGCGGCTGTTGCCTGCGTAGAGCGCCACGTCGAACGGTTCTTCGATCGGACGGTTGCCGCTGTTGCGGATCGTGATGACGGTCGTGGCCGCATCACCCCAGCGCGCTGCGCCGGTGGTCGAGATGCCCGTGATCTCAAGATTCGCCGCGCTCACCTTAAGCGGTGCGCCGAACGCGAGCCGTGCGCTGTTGTTGGTCTCGGAGGCCTCGCTGAGGAGCTCCTTCGCATCCGCGACCGCCGTAATGGCGCTTGCCGATACGGACGGATCCTGCCAGACGAAGCTGACCAGAGCGCTCTCGCCTGCCTTGACCGGATTCGTGTTTGCGCTGCCGATGTAGCGGCCGTCCGCGTAGAAGGCCACCTGCGTCGCGAGCACCGCGTCACCGCTGCCGCTGTTCTTGACTGTCGCATACAGGATGACGTTCTGTCCCGGCGCAACCGTCGTGCCGCTCAGGCTGGATTCGACCTTCGCGACTTCCAGATCCGGATACAGCACGTTGATCTGCGTGTAGACGTTCGTCTTTTCGTTATTGCTCTCGTCCATCTCGACGACGGAGGAGATCGGACCGTCGGCTACGAGCTTCAGTTCGTGGCTGCCGCCTTCGGCGGGCTTCCAGGTGAAGCTGACGTTCGTTTCCGAACCTGCTGCGAGCTGTTCGACCAGGTGCGAGCTGACAAGTTTATCGTTGTCGTACAGCAGCACCTTGAAGCCGTCCGCGTCTGCCGTTCCCTGGTTGCGGACAACGGCGGAGACTGCGACAGGCGCGCTCCAGGACAGAGTCGCTCCGTCGACGACGGCCACGTCGAAGCTCTTTACGAGCAGATCGGCGAAGTCGGTCTCGGTACCGGAGAGGACCTTGTCGTAGCGGTTATTGTCGTAGTTGACCTCGCGGATGTTGCGGCCGATATCGTTGACGACGGCGCTGAACTTCTGCGGGCCACTCAGAGCGGCGAACTCGAATGCCACGTTCTTTGTGGCACCTACTTCGAGGTTGCCCTTCACTTCTTCGAAACCGATGTAACGGTCGTTGAGGTAGAAGCCCATGAGGTAGCTGGCGTCCGCGCCGGTCGGCTGCAGGCCGCCGGTGTTGGGCAGCGTACCGTTCTGGATCTTCACCGTCGCATGGACGGTCTCACCCTTATCGTAGCTGTCCTTATCGAAGCTGATGCTGCTGATGAACAGATCCGGGCAATCCGCCAGGACTGTCACCTGGATCTCGGAGAAGTAGTTGTAATCGGTCCTGCCGAGCACGGCATCCGTGACCGGATCGTGACGGTAAGGCTCCGTGGAGGACAGGTTGTTGTCCGTGACGTAGAGCCCTGCTCTGTACGTGCCGGCGTGCTGATACACGTGCTCCGGCGTCGGACCCCAGCCGCTCTCGCCGTCGCCGAAGTCCCAGACAAAGCTGCCGATATAGCCGTCGATGTCGTAGGACCGGCTGCCGTCGAAGCGGACCGGCTGACCCATGACGGCATCCACGATATCCGCGCCTGCATGGCTGTAGGGCGGAGCGTTGATAATGGCAGTGCTCTCGATCGTATCGATCTTGTTGCCGGCGGTATCGTACAGTTCCGCCGTAATGGTGTACGTTGTTCCCTGTCTCGGTGTCCAGGTCGGGCAGTAGACGGCCTGCAGCGCATAGGGCTGGATGTTCGTGAAGGCGATGTCCGCGCTTCTGAACTCTGCCGTATTGCTGCCTTCCGGCGTCGCAGTAAAGACGACGTAGCCGCTCAGGATATCCTTGCCGCGGTTGTCGATCACGGCGCGCAGACGGATGTCGGGATCGCCCGCGTCAGGATAGATGCCGGTATCGTAGAACGCTTCATGCTTGATGTACCAGCCTGTCGTTCCCTTGCCCAGCTGGATGGCGCCGGGATCATCCGGCTCTGCCTGTTCGTAGACAAAGCGCGAATAGTCGAGCGAATCGAGCACTGCGGCGCTGCCGAATGTCAGCGTATACGTGACGTCCGGATAGGTCTTGGTCAGGTCGTCTCCGATCAGGACAGGCATCTCGGATACGATGTAGATGTAACCGTAATCCTTCCAGTAGTTGCCCGCGGAGAGCGTTACTGTGCTGCCGTCCGCCGCGCTGCGCGTTACGCCAGCGATGTTGCCGCAGCCTTCGGGCTCGGGGATCATCACGACGTGATAGCGCGCATTGGTGTCTGCAGGCGCTCCGGATGCGACGACGGTCATGGTATTCCCGTCGTATGCGCCAGTGACTCTGACAGTATCAGGCACGTAAATAGGCACCCTGATGCCGCTGTCCAGGCCGATCAGGTAATCCGGGAATCCTGTGTCGCCTTCATTGATGAGCGACAGGCCGTTGCCGCCTTCCGATTCAGTGAGGACGCCGTCCTTGCCGATGATAGCGGTGTTGACTGCGATGATCAGCGGATTCAGCTGCACGCCCTTGTAATCCTTGTGAGTCAGCGTCGCCTTGAATTCGCGGAACTCGCCTTCGTACGGGTCTCCTTCGGTGATGGGCATGTTCCAGCGGACGATCCAATAACCGGATACCTGGCTGGGCACCAGTTCCCACTCGCCTGTTTCTTCATTAAATACCTGCGTCGCTGCTGGCACGTTGCCAAACGCGAGCTTAAACTCGCTGCCCGAACTCTCGCCGAACGAGCTGCCGATGATCTCAAAGTCGGTGATCATACCGCTCTGATTGCTCTCGACCTTCAGCTGACCCGAGTTGATGTTTAGGTTCATGGCTTCGCCGTAGCCGCTGTTCTCCACCGTTACGCCAAGGCGGAACGGCGTGTTGGACAGGATGTTGTGCGGTACGTAGTAGTTCAGCGTCAGCTTCGGCTGCGGCAGGATCTGGATGGGCACGCCCTCCGTCTCCGTCTGCACGAGCTGGCCGTTCACGTAATAGGAAACCAGCGCGGATGCATAATACGTAATGCCTTCCGGGCTCGTACCGCCGAGGTCTGCGCCGGGAATGATCTGCCACGTGGCGGTCATGCCGCTGCCCGAAGGCAGGCTGCCGTTGCCGTCTGTGTCAGAGATGCCGGTGACCCCTGTTGCAATGATGAAATTCTTGCTGGAAACGTCCGTGCCGTTTTCGTCCTTGATGAAGACGTCCACGCGCAGGTTATTGAGCGCCGCGTCCGGATATCCGTTCGTGACTTTCAACGTAGCGTCGAACGCCTGGCGTTCCAGCGTCGCCGTCTGGTCGAGGGATAGCTTGACGATCTCATAGACCGAACCGCCGTCCTGCGACAGTTCCTTATCTTTGTCGATCTGATCCGGAGCGATATAGCGGATCTCCTCGAGCTGGCCTTCGGGCAGCTGGATGGTCTCCTCCACTACTCTGTTGTCGTTCTCCGGGCTGCGAACCTCGAGCGTGACAGGCGTGCTGCTGGGATTGTACAGCGGCAGGCTGCCGGTGATCACAGGAGCCGGATCGACGGGAAGACCCGTGTCGGAGTCGTAAGATACGTAGGAACCTTCGAATCTGATATAGTTCGCCGCATTGCCGGCTGCATTCGTGCCGTACGGCAGATTGTAGACGCCCGGCTGGACCAGAAGTTTGATCCTTGCAGAACTCTGCGCCGGGATCTCGCCGATGTAGCCGCCGCCGACGATGCTGATGCCGGTGTCCGCTTCGTTCTGGCGGACGACAGACGCAACCACGTCCGTGATGGCGATCAGGCCGGTGTTGACGACGTTCGCTTCCAGATAGATGGGCTCCGTTACGTTCTTGGGCACGTTCACCCAAGGCGGGTTGAATCCGAAGGACGGAGACGGAATGTGGGCGCCGAACGTGAGTTCAAGCTTAATTTCATATTCGTCGACGATCGTCGTCGGAACGACGGTCCATTCGATCTGGACCGGAAGATTCTTCAGGGTCACGTCGGTGAACGGAGCACCGGAAGATGGCATGATCTCGCATTCGCCCACGTACTTCTCGCGGCCGGTCGCGGTAATCACCATGTCGTAGACGCCTAAAGGCTTGTCGTAGAACTGTGCAATGCCGCTCGCATCGGTGCGGGCGCTGAAGTTCAGATAGTAAGTGCTTTCCACGCCGCCTGCGACGCTCGTATATTCGTCGCGGGAGATCAGCGTTACCGTTGCGTTCGGTACGAGGCTGCCCACGTCGTCGGATACGCGCAGGGAAATGCCGCCGGTCCGGACAGAGGTGACCTCTGCCGCCAGCGCCACGTTGGCGTAGAACTTGCCGGTCCCGTCGCTTACGACCAGCGTATCCTGATACTGGCCTAACGACAGATTCTCTCCGGGAGCGAACGTTACGGTGAACGTCGCGCTCTCGTTGGGCAGGAGCGTGGTCTTGGAGAACGCGCCTGTCGTAACCCAGGGCAGGCTGGCAGGAACCGTGGCCTTCAGACCAGTCAGGGTCCCCTTCCCTTTGTTCGTGACCGTCAGGACTCTGACGACGGAATCGCCCGGGTTGACGCCCACGGAAACGGACTTCGGATCCGTTACGGGCAGCGGCGTCGCAGGCACGAGATTCAGATGGACCTGCGTCTTGCTGTACGCGCCCTGGTCGCTCGTGAAGATGATCTCGAAGTCAGCCGTCTCGGAGCATCCGAGCGCAGCGGATACGTTCAGCTGGACGCTCGTCTGACCGCCCTGCTGCAGCGTTCTGGTCATGGCGGAAGTATCCAGTGTGGCCGTAACGCCGGTGCCGGACTTCTGGACCAGTGTGGCCGTAAGACCGGTGAGCGGCGCTCCTTCCGCATTCTTCGGGGACGGGTTTCGTACGGTGATCTCTCTCGAGAACTGCGAGTTCTCGGAAGCGGTGAGCGTCAGGGACGAAGGCGTGGAGGCCAGACCCCAGACGGTGACCGACGCATTTGCGCCTACGCCGAGCATCTGCTTGTAGCCGAACGCGTTGATGGACCATTCGCCGGCCTCGCCGGTGAACGGGGTGAAGATATCGCTGTAGGCACCCGTATCGTCCGTCTGGACGAAGACGATCTGCTCCGCCTGATACTGCATCAGGACTTCCTTTCCGTTGGCGTCGACGCTGATGATCGGCTCCTTCAGCGCGGGCAGCAGGCGGTAATCCAGGACGACCCTCTCGTTCTTGACGGGCGATCCGTCGGAGTACAGGAACGTGCCGTTGACGTAGATGCTCTCGCCGAGCTGATAGCTCGTCTTGTTGGTCTCGACCCTGACGATGCCGCTCTGGACGATCTTCAGGTTGCACGTCGGAGCGGAAACGCTCTCCGCACCGCAGCGGCCCGTGATGTCGAGCTGATACGTGCCGGAGGTAAAGGCGCCGACGATGGGAATATCCACGGTGTAGATCTGGTTCGCGTAGTCGTAGCGCATCAGACCGTTCAGATCGCCTACCGCCTCGCCGTCCCGCGTGATGGCATAGTAAACTTCGCCGTCATCCTCGGGCGTGATGGGCTTGGTAGTATCCGAAGAGTGCCGCAGATCCGCCGTAAGCGTGATTTTTTCATCTGCGGACGTGAACAGGACCGCAAGGGAATCGGCTTCCTGGTCGGCCTCGCTTGGGCTCGTTTTCATCACGAGGGCTTCGCCGACGTTGATGACAGACGTCCAGGTCCTGCTGGTGCCCTCTGCCGGAGCATCCATCTTCAGTTCGCCATAGCTGTCGGCGACGATCTTGACGGTATGGAAACCGCCAGTCTTCGGAGTCCACGTCAGCACGACAGGAACCGTCGAGAAACCGCGGATGCCGTCGATCTGCGCGCCGGAGACGGCCTTGCCGTCTACGTACAGACCTACGGAGAACCGCTTGTATGCGGTCGTTACGCTGTTATTCGTAATGGTCGCGATGAAGCTGACCATCTTGCCGGCTTCAGTGCGCAGCGGCGAATAGCTGACGTTCGAGACGCAGACGTTCGGATAGATAATCGAAAGTCTGGGCAGCTCGACGTCCTTGCGGACTATGATGTCGGGATCCGTCACGGCGTGCTGCGCGTCGACGATGACGCCCAGCTTGTGGCTGCCTTCCATGGCGGTCCACTTCGCCTGGACTTCCTTGACCTCGCCCGCGCCGATGCCGCTGACAGCGACAGTACGGAAAATGACGCCGTCCATCGTGAAACTCACGCGGAAGCTGTCCGTTACGTTGATGTTGCTGACGTTCGCAATCTTGGCAGTGAACAGCAGAGCCGTACCGTCGGTGAGCGTCGTCTCCGTCGGTCTCCAGGTCACCTCGGAGACCTCGAGTTCCGGATAATACACGCTGAATGCATCCGTCACAACGGAGCAGATATTGTTCTCTACGTCTGCTTCGATGAGGACGGGGTTCAGGTCGTCCGCCTTCACCTCGACAACGTGGATCCCCGCGGACGGAATGGCCGCGAAGCTCAGCGTCTGCGTCTCCCCTGCTCTCAGGAGAGGAACTGTCTGCCGTCCCGTGAACTCGTCGTCCACGTAGAGCGATACGGTGAAGTTGGCGGCGTCTGCCGAACCGATGTTCGCGACGTCCGCTCTGTATACGAACGGGGCCTGCGTATCAAAGGTGGGTCCGTCCGGATCCCAGCGCACGTTGGACACGGCAACATCCGCGAAGTTCAGCTGCTGAGAACTCAGCACTTCGCTCTTCACGTTGTTGCTCTTGCTTGTTTCGGAAAGCGTATTCAGGATGTCGTTGGTAACGACCTTCACGATGTGCGTGCCGGCCGTGGCCTGATAGGTGAAGCTGACTTCCGTCGTTCTGCCTACAGCAAGAGATACGCCGTTCGCATCGACATCGGTCTTGGTGTAGCCCAGATATTTGTTGTCGATATAGAAGCCTGTCAGGAAGCCAAGCGTGGCGTCGCCCAGTCCCTGGTTGCCCAGGGTGGCGGTAATCGTCACGACGTCACCTTCCTGCGGGTCTGTCGGGTTCCAGCGTACGGACTCGACGAAGAGGTCCGGACGGTGATCGCCCACGACAATGTTTGCGGTCGCGGTGCTGGTGGCGCCCAGGTCGTCGGTAACGGTCAGGGTCACGGTGTATCTGCCGGGAGCCGCATAGGCGACGGGGCTCGTTGCGTAATCGCCCTTCTTGCCGTTGCCGAAATCCCAGCGGTAACGGACGATGGTCCCGTCGGGATCCGCGGAACCTGCCGCGCTGAAACTGAGCGTGGCGCCCGAATCGAAGTAATCACCGGAAGCGCTCATCTCAGGCAGCACGATGATCGCAGTCGGAGGCTGGTTGACCTTCAGGTTCTCAGCAGTCCAGCTGTTATTCTCCGCCGAAGCATCTGTGTTCTGTCTCGTCGAGACTCTGGCCGTAAGGCTGATGGCCGCCGGCAAGTCGGAAGGCGCATTCCAGGTCAGCGATGCCTCGCCGCCGGTATTCGCCGCCAGCCGGATGTCGCTGGATCCAATCAACGTATCTCCATAGTAGAACGACACGATGCCGTCTGCCGCTGCGTTGCCGTTGTTGCGCAGGCTGGCGCGCAACGTGTTCTTCTGACCGGCCACCAGCGTAGCAGGCGTCGTATATACATTGTAGATTCCGAGGTCGCTGACAGAGCTCGGCGCGATGTTCTTTCTTTCGGATGCCGGGCTCTCGTTGCCTGCGTTGTCCACGACGATGATGTAGTAGTAATACGTCTTGCCGTCCGTCAGGCCCATGTCGGTGTAGGACGGGCTGAGCGGCGTAGCCACTTCGGTGCAGTCTTCCGGTCCTGCAGAAGCGTCGTCCGTCCGCAGCACGCGGTAGTATGCCACGTCGGCGCTGCCTGCCGTCCAGGACAGGACGACCGTACCGCCGGTCTGCGGATCGCTGGCCTCCAAGGTCGGCTGCGCAGGCGGCGTCGCATCCTTGAAATAAGTCTTTACCTGTTCTGCCGGCTTATCGCCCATGTTACGGACGATGACCTTCACAGCATAGTTCCCCTGCTCCCAGGCGGTGGTATTGATCTTATGGTTGACAACGAACAGTTCCGTTCCGAACGCATCGGTGTCGGAAGTATAGATCAGTTCCCGTTCCAAATCCGACACGTTGAGCGTCGTGACCGGTTCGTAGACCGCATCCGCGGGAACCGCAGATGCGCTGGATTCGCCCAGATATGCCTTCCAGATCTCCACCGTGCTGAGCTTGACCGCGTCGCTGATCTGCAACTGCAGGTTCAGACCTGCGTTGAAGCGGCTTCCCTGCGCCGGATTCATAGCCATAATCACGGGCATGGAGGTCTGCGCTTCGGGCCTCGTGCGGACGCCTGCCGGAAGGGTTCCGGCCGTGCTGTATTCTTCGGTCCTCGGACCGAGCTTGCCCAGGTCGTTCTCGATCGCGACCTGATAGAAATACTGATTCTCGGGGTTCAGTCCCGTATCCACATAGACGTTGGACGTCGTCACGGCCAGGAGCTCGTAATCCCCGTCGTTCACCTTGCGGTAGAGCGCGTAAGCGGAAGCTTCGCTGCCCGCTGCGCTCTTCCAGCTGACGATCAGGCGCCATTCTCCGGCGTCCACGCGGAAGCCTTCGGGTGCGTTCGGAGGATCGTTCGCCACGGTCATTCTCGCCTCTGCCGTGCTGATGTTGCCGGCCGTATCGGTCAGGGTGAGTCTGAGCTCGTACAGTCCGTCGGGGAATCTGGCCTCGGGGCCGTTCTCCGTGGAGACGACTGCCAGCGTGTTCCATGCGTAGGTCTTGGTCTCGCCTCCGCCGAGGGAATCCCAGGTGCCGGATGCCAGATTCAGCCATACGCCGGTATCCGCAGGCACGACAGCGCCGGTGGCGGGATCCGTCGTGAGCGGTCGGTATTCGATCTTATAGGACGAGATCGTCGTGTTGTCTTCGGCGCTGATGGACAGGGTCGCCTCAGAACGTACGATCTCAGAACCGCCGAAGCTGTAGATGACCGGTGCAGTCACGTCGAGTCCGGGCGCGGCGGAACTGATATTGGAGTAAATGCTCTCGTTGCCCAGATCGTCGACTGAGGTCACGACGTAATCGTTCGGCGTTTCGGAAACGCTGTAGTGCGTATAGAACGAAGCTGCCGTCTCGCCCAGCAGGGTGTAGACTGCTTCGCCGTTATCTCTGTACGTGACCAGGTAGACGTTGTACTTGGCCAGGTCTCTGGGAGCGGAAGCGAGCGTCCAGCGCAGCACAACGGACAGCTCGCCGGCAGCAGCGGTCAGGACCGGAGCAGGAGGAGCTGTATTGTCGATGCTGTAAGTGACGATTGCTTCGGAGCTGTTGCCGGCCTTGTCGTATACGACCGCCTTGAACGTGAGCTCGCCTTCAGCCGTGTACTCGGCCGTGTTGACCGTAAGGGACGCGGTCTGGGAGGATCCCAGTTTCGTCTCGGAGCTTCCGTTCACCAGGTAGAAGTCGACATGATCGACGCCGACGTTATCCGTAGCAGAGACTGCCAGGGAGATGACGCCGGCGAGGCGCGTACCGTCCGCCGTCAGGAAGCCCGTAATCACGGGTGCGATCGTGTCCGTCAGCGGCGTAACGGCTTCGCCAAGCGTGACAGGCGCGCTTTCCGTCTCCGCGTCGGAGACGCTGGTGACGCGGTACAGATAGGATTCCGAAGCGGAGACCTGCAGGTCCGTATAGGTCGTGAGCGTCGTCGTCGCAAGGAACTCGTACTCGCCGTTTCCGGTCTTGCGGTAGATGTTGTAGCGGGCTGCGGGGATCGTCTGGTCGACCGGTTCCTCCCAGCTGAGGATGATGCGCATCTGATCCGCGGTTGCGGTCAGTCCGCCGGGAACGCCGGGAGCCGCGGAACTGATGGTCAGCGTCTTCGTGACAGGCGCGGACAGCCGCCCTGCCCCGTCCACAGCCTGCGCCTGCAGCGTATAGCTGCCGTCCGCAAGTCCGGACGTATCGAACAGTGTGCTCAGCGTCGCGGATTTGATGTTTCCGGACGCGTCGACCTTTGCGATCTGCACGTAGTCAGTGGAGGCCGATCTGTAGCGGAAGATGACCGACGCCAGTCTCAGGTCGTCGGAAGCCTCTGCGATCAGGCGGACGGACTCGCCGGTCCGCTGGAACGTGAACACGGTCAATTCCGGATCGGTCGTATCCGGATCCGGACGGTTGACGGTCGGGTCACTGTGGGTGCCTTCGTTGCCGTAGCGGTCCACCGCTGCAACGGTATAGGTGTAGATCTTTCCGGTATCGCCGGAGATGCCTACGGTGTTGTCCGTGTAGGAGGTCCCGTAAACGCGATCGGCCAGGAGCGTTTCTTGCTGAGACGCCTCGCTGCGGTAGATTCGGTAATAGGATGCGCCTTCGACGCGGTCCCAGGACAGCGAGATCTTCATCAAGCCGGCTTCGGATGACGGCGCGGGAGGTGCCGGCAGCGGCGCGGGTACGCAAACGAAGGTAGCGCTCGCTTCCGTCTCTGAGGTGGATCCCCTCAGACGGATCGTGTGCTGCCCTTCTCCGGTGCCCTTGACGTAGTTCCAGTCTTTGACGGCATTGCCTTCGTCATCCGTCTGGACGTAGAAGGCGTAACTGGTATCGTCGTCGATATACGCATACAGATATTCGTTTCCGCGGAAGCCGTTCGCGGTGATCCGCATGGTCTCGCCCGGTTTGATGCCGTCCGCCGGAGAGACTGTGACAGAAGCGCTGTAGCTGCCTTTCATGGAGGACGCGCTCTGCGTATCGTCCAGGCTGCCGCGGTTGTTGACGTCATCCACAGCGATCACTTTGTAGCTGTATTCGATGCCGTCCGCAGTCGAATAATCGGTCCAGATGACCTTGTCCCCGGACGTGATCTTCAACGGAGACAGGTAATTCCGCATGGTGTACTCGCCGCCGCCTTCGCTGCGATATACATAGTAGTAGGAAAGGTCATTGTCCGTGACCCTGTTCCACTCTAGCCGTACGCCGCCTGCCGCGGGTGTCGCGGTAAGGCCGGTGACGTTGCTCACTTGCGTATCGATCTCGCGGGTGATCTCGTAGTAGTCGGACTGGTTGCCGGACTGGTCCGCAATGCGGAAGCGGATCGTATACGTTCCGTTGTAAGTGAGGTCGCTGGCATTCACGCCGCCGGAATACGCAGTGCCGAACGGGATGAACGCACCAGATGCGCCTGCGTTGATCTCGGCGGTCAGCGTGTTCCAGTTGAGTTCGGCGTTGTCGGTGGCGCTCACGGACAGCCAGACGTCCTTGCCGACGCGGATATTATCCGGCGTCACGCTGGTGATGACCGGCTTTTCCTCGTCGACGATGGGCGCTCCGGAACCTTCCGCAGGAGCGCTGCGGTTTCCGGCTGCGTCGATCGCGGTGACCCGGACGTAATAAGTCGTATCCGGCTGCAGACTGCGGATCGTGCAGTTCTTCGTACCGCTGGATGCATAGACGTACGTGTAATCGTAATCGGCAAAGCTGCTGTCTGTCGAATAGCGGACCTCATAGCGGTCCAGTCCCGCGTCATCCGCCGCCCAGTTCCAGCTGACGAACAGGCTGTTCGCGCTGCCGGAAACGTTCAGGTTCGTGACCGCTGCGGGAGCCGTATTGTCCACGTAATATCTGCGTTCATAGGTCCCGATATTGCCTGAACTGTCGACTACGCTGAAGCGGAACGTGGCCACACCGTCGGCGATCTTCGTGGTATCGACGGTAATCTCCGTCCGGTAGCTGATCGATCCGTTGTAGCTGTAGTTATAGGCAGGTACGCCGGAACCGAGCAGGATGTATTCGCCGCCGTCCTTTGCCGCTTCGATGGAAGCGCTCACGACGCTCTGGTCGTCGGTCGCGTAGACCGTCGCATTGTTGTCGGCGCCGCGTACGGTGTACAGCCATTCGCTTCCCACGCGCAGGGAATTGCCGGTGGCGAGGTAGCCGGACGTTACCGTCGGGGAGTCGGTACCGTCAGCGAGCGTTGCGCTCTGAGACAACGATCCGTCGCCTTCCTGACCGAGACGGTCGATGGCGGTAACGGTGTATTCATACCGCTTGCCGGCCACCAGCGGATAATCGTCGTCGTTCATGCTGTGGGACCAGGACGTCTTTGTAACGTCCAGCGTCACCATCTTCGTGTAGGTGCCCGCGCCCTCTTCACGGACGTAGACCGCATAAGACGCGACATCTTCGTCGGCAGGAGCCGTCCAGTTCAGGTCGATGCTCTGCTTGCGCGCGGTCACCGTCAGAGCCGGAGCGCCGGGTGCGGTGGTATCCAGCCGCACGTAGCAGATCGCGGTCTTCCCGGTGGTGTTGTCGGAAGCGATCAGCTTGTACCGTCCGTCGGCATAGCCGGCGGGAATGGTGAAGCTGCCCGCGATGTTGCCGAATTCGCCCGTAGAAGCGTTGTCCGTCAGCAGTTCGCTCTCGAAATACAGGTCGTACGTTCCGTGACCCGTAAAGTTCGCGCCGCTGTAGCTCAGCGTGTCGCCCGCCTTGCCTTCCGCAAGGCCGCTGACGGAGAGGACCGGACCGACTTCCGGCACGGAAACGGTTCCGGAAGCGCTGCGGTGGCTCGTGCGGCCGAGCACTTCCACATCGTGGTCGCCTGCCACGGCGTCAGAGGGCAGCGTGTAGATTGCCGTCAGGCTGCCGTTTTCATCAGCCGTGTAGGTAGCCAGCGATTCGTGGATGTCGCGATGGTCGAAGTAGACGTTCAGGGCTTCGCCGGGCAAAAATCCGGTGGCTGTGATGGTCACGGACGTGCCGTTCTCATTGGCGGAAACCGTTACGACTGCTGCATTCTCAGCCACAGTAAAACTGCCTTCCGCAACGCATGCCGCCTTCGTGAAGGCAAATGTGACCCGGTAGTTCCCGGCGGAAGCGTAGTTCGTAAGCGCATAGGTCGTGGAAACGGAACCTTCGGACTCGTTCAGCAGGCCGATGTCTGTTCCGTTCACAGAGATGCGGACCGTTTCGCCGCTGACCAGGCCGGAAGCGCCGAGCGTGACAGTGTCGCCGGGATAAGCGGTCGCCGGCGAGATGTTCAGCGTCGGAGCCGCCGTGGCGATCGTGATGGAAGTCTTCGACAGCTGGCCGCTGCCCGCGTCGAACGCTGCGAACTCGTGCAGGCCCGATGCCGTATTGACCGGCAGGCTATACGTGACGGTTGCCGCGCCGTTGCTGTCTGCCGCAACCGTATCGAACGTGACGCCGTCGAACGTGAAGTTCAGGGACGCGCCGGGACGGCCGCCGCTGTAAGTGACGGTCACCGTGCTGCCGGCAGAAGGCGTTTCCGGAGAGGCTGCGATCGCAGGCGTGTAGCCGATGGCGGAAAGCGAAGCGCTTCCCCACCGCGACGAGGTCTGTCCGACGACGGCCAGGCTGATGCTGCCCGTGAAGCCGGCGGGGACGACGTAATCGAAGGCTGCGTTGCCGCCGCCATCTGCGGTAATAGTCTTATAGAGGCTGTTGTTCGCGTAGACTTTTGCTGCTTCGCCAGCGCTCAGGCCGCTGACGGAGACGGGAACCGTGCTGCCGCTGCGGATGCTGCCGGAATAGGACAGCGCCAGATCGCCGCCCGAAGAGACCGCGATGCCGTAAAATGCCGTTCTGCCGCTGGTCCGGCCGGTGGCGGTAAAGGCGTAGCTGCCCTCATCGGGGTAGTATTCCAGCGAAGCGATGGTGTACTGCGCGCTGCCGTTTCCGTCGGCATTCGCGCTGCCCGTTATCTGGGTGCCGTTGATCGCGAAATCGACGGTCTCGCCCGGTTTGAAGCCGCTGGCATACATCGTCAGGGATTCGTACAGCGTCGGGGCACCAGACAGCGCCAGACTCTGCACTACGTCTGTGTGGATCACGGAACCGGAAGCGACCAGTCCGCTCGACTGGCCTGTGAGCGAGACGCCGTGGGCGCCTGCCTTGTCAGCGTAGCCGAAGCTGTAGCTGAACGAGCAATTGCCGGAATATGCGGTCGCAGAGGAGATCTCCGTTCCGTCAACACTGAGCACGACCGTTTCGCCGGAAGCAAATCCGCTGCCCTGGATCGTGAAGGATCCGAGGCCTGCGCTTTCAGGCAGGACGATCGTCGCAGTGCTCCGCGCCAGAGGCACGACAATAGACGCCGTGCGGCCGTTGGAGGGCTGTACGACGGTCACCAGAACGGAACCGGCATCGGGGGAAACTGTGGGGATCTGTACGTAGAAATCTCTTTCCGTACTGTAGCTGCTGTTGCTGCCCGCCAGATTGCCGTCGATATATAGTTCTGCGGTCTCATAGGAGACCAGTCCGCCGGCGTAGAAGTGATAATACGTACCTGCAGAGACTGTCTCGCTTTCGCAGCTCAGGGTGAGCGAAGGCGTTACAATTTCAAGGTGTGCCAGCGCTGTCAGACCGGAATCGGGATCCACGGCGCGGACCGTGTAGCTGCCCGGCGCGGGATGATTGAAGCTGGACAGATAGACCGTCTCAGGTTCCATGTCCGGGGTATACGAAACGATCGCGTAATCGCCCGACGTACCGTTGACGGTGGGATCCAGATACACGTAGATCGTCCTGCCGTACTGTGCAGACGGGAAACCCGTCATGGTCACAGTAAAACTGCCGCCCTCATAGACAGTGCTCTGTCCGAGGGTCAGCGTCGGCGCAAGGTCTTCGATCGTCAGACGAAGTTGCGCAACGGCATGGCTGTAGCTGCCGACCGCGCGGACCGTGTGCACGCCGCGCAGATCGGAAGAGCCAGGAAGTGTCACAGTCTTTGTTTCCGTAGGATCGTCGGAGTACTCGTAAGCGAAGTAATCACTGTCGTCTGCCATATCCAGGTAGAAGTAGACATATTCTCCCTCCCGGAACCCGCTGAAGGAGATCGTTATGTCCTGTCCCAGACGCGGCGATTCGGTCACGAGTTCGATCTGCGGGTTATATTTGCCTGCAGTACCCATGACCGGAACGGAAACCCCTTCATTACCGGCGCGGTCGACCGCTGCGACCTTGAACCAGCGTACGGTATCCGGCTCCAGGAAATCATAATTGGAATACGGGAAGGTGAACGCACGCTCTGTTACCAGATCGCTGTAATTCGCCTGGTTGTAATATCCGTCCTGGGTCTCGGCCCAATAGACCCGGTAGCCCATGACGTCGGCATCCGGCGCAGCAGTCCAACGCAGGTCGATCTTGCCCGGAACGGAGGATGCCGTAACGGTCGGAGCGGCTGGGGCAGCCGTATCCATCACGAACCGAACCAGTGATACTGTCTGGTTGTTGAAGACGTCGGTCGCCGCGATGCGCAGCGTATAGGAGCCATCCGCAAGTCCGCCGATGTCGATCGACTGATACCAGCTCGCATGCTGGGAACTGCTGTCGTACGTCCAGGGCGAACCGGATACGGCGGTCTCGGTTCCGTCTTCTGCGATAAAGTCTGCGGAAACCGTCGCGAGAGAGCTGTTATCTGTGATATAAGCTCTGGGGTTGTACGTTCCGTTGAGATACTGGCCTTCATCCAGATCGTAAATCTGGATGACCGGCAGTTCGTCGTCCGACACCGGGCTGATTGGTCCGAAGACCTTCATGGAGCTGGCTACGCCGCGCTTATCGACCACGACGGCGCCGTAGTAATACGACGCTGCCAGCGAATCCTCGTCGAGGAAATAGTCGGTATAATCGCCGGTGGCATAAGCAGTGGCTATCGGTTCGCTGTCTGCAAGAGCCGCAGACGAAACCGCACGGTAGATCCGGATCGAATCCTCATACGTCAGAGCCGGATTTCTCGTCCAGGACAGTCTGACGTAAGCCGGGCCGGCTTCGCCGGTCAGGCTGTCCAGCGGCGTGCAGGCTCTGTTGTCGATCGTGAAGAACGGCGCGTACGTTGCGTCATAAGAATCCGTCAGATCGCTCTCCGAGGCGGACGCGTTCCCGGCCATATCGTATGCGATCGCCAGCAGACGGACGGTCACTTCGTTGCTCAGCGACGCGGCGACCGTCGTCGTATCCCAGGTGAAATACTGATAATACGGAGCCGTTCCGATCTTCTGATAGGTGCCGTTTCCTGTGCTCAGGTAATAATCCACATGGTCGATGCTGCTACCTGAATCGGAGAAGTTCATCGCCTCGATCTGGACCGTGCCGGCGAAGGAATAATCACTGCTGTAAATATACCCGGACCCACTTTCGCGCGAGAACCAGAACCGGTAGTTATTGTCCAGGGTCGGCGGATCCGCATCGACAACGTAGCTTTCGAAGGCTTCACTGCTCTGCAGGCCGCTCACAGACGCATAGGCGCGGACAGAGGTGGTCGAGCTGATCGTGATCGGTGCCGTATACCGGACGTATTCGCCGTAGTTCAGACTGTACCAGATCTCCGCATCCGGATTGCCGTGGGACAGAACCAGGGAGAACGGCTGGTTATACGTGCCGCTCTGGACGGAGAACGTCGGTTTGGCAAGGGAGATGTCGAAGTAATGCGAGACCGTATCGCTGTAAACGTCTCCGCTCTGCGTATAGGCATAGATTCTGGAGTCTCCGGTGATATTCATGGGGCCCGTGTATTCGACGAATCCGTCCCAGCTGTAATAACTCCAGTAGACGGTATCCGCAGGATCGTCCGGGACCAGCGTGAGCGTAACGGGCCCGTCGTAATACCCGGTAGTATCTGGGTCTACCGCGGCGCCGTCGACATAGAACGTCGGAGGATTGACGCCCTTGGTGACCGTCAATTCATAGCCATCCGCCGCATGGGATCCATCCTCAGCTGCCGCAAGTTCAAGCGTGTAAGTTCCTCTGCTCAGCGCCGCGTCGAGTACGCTTTCGTATTCGTATTCCGTGTTAACGGTCGCGACCACGTTGCCGCCCGCATCGTAGACGGTCACCGGCATGTTGTCGTAATAATACTTGTTCGGCATGGAGACCGTGAACCGGTAGGTACCCGCTTCCTGTACGGAAAGCGTATAGGTCTCGTCGTGATTCTGGAAGATCATGCCGTCCGAGTGGATGACTGCAGACTGGGAGAGCGTCAGCGTCTTGGGCTGCGCGATAACGTATCCGCGGGTAGAATTTCCGGAAGAATAATTATGAGAGCGCACTTCCGAATAGAGATCCTTCTGCGGGTTATACGCTCTGGCTTCGACATACATGTCGCGGTCTACCGTGAGTGTGACTGTGTTGGTACCGTTGGTCAAAACCCCGTCATAGTCCTTTTCCAGATAATCTCCGAGGCTTTTGTTAAGCACATAGTACAGCACGGTACCCTGCACAGAAGTGATGGTGACCTGCTGTGGCGTACTCCACTCTACCGGCGTATACAGACCGTTGCCCATTTCGTTCGGAGAGAAAGTCGGGATCGCCGGAGGCGGCGTGCCGATCTCGATCCAGGTCCCGTCGACGCGGCCGACCAGCCCGTTCGGAAGAACGCCTACGTAGTAGACCGGGACGTAAGACCCATCTTCTCCCGTGATCGTAATGGATCCGTTATAGACCAGATTGTTGTCGATCAGATCCTGTGCGGAAGGCCGCTCCATCCCCTGCGTACCCACCATGTAATAAACGGTCAGATTGGGGTTCTCCAGCTCAAGCGTGATGCTGCCGCCGCTTTCGACGATACTGGATTCGCAGGAGATCTCTGTGCCGGCCACGTAGAAGCTCTCATAGACCGTTTCACTGATCAGCGTGCCATTCGCCGTCACTTTTTTCGCGTAAGCCTGGACGTCGCATACCTGATTGATCGTGACAGGATTAGCAGGATCGTACTGGACGAATTCAGGCTCGTCATTCCAGCGGCCATCGGGAAGGATGCAGTACCAGACCGTGCAGCCTTCGGGAACGGTGAAATGCAGAGCAAAGGGAGCGGTAAAGGCGCCATACTCGTCGACGGCGCTGCCCAGCGCAAATTCCGGCTCAGCGACGGTCGCATACGCTTTTGCCGTAAGGGTGAAGACCTTTTCACCGGCATACGGGATATAGTTCCCCGTATCGTCGTCGTAAGTGCCGTTATAGCCGATACCGGTAAAGGATGCGGTATAGGTACCCGTTTCCTCCGCGGTGAAATAAATGTCCCAGCTGTCGCCGTACTGCTCATAGACGTTGGCGTAGGCATTGCTCATATATTCCCCGTCCGTATCGAGGATCCTGCAATATGCGTAATACGAACTGCCAGTATCCTTATCCAGGTGCAGCACGTACGGGCCCGCCGCAGGAATGCTGATCTCGAACGAGACGTTGTCCTCGCCGAATTCGAGCGTGGTGCCGGCAGCGTCCGGCCCTGCAACGACAGGGATCGCCGCGGGATTGCTCTTCGCGCCTCTGAGGACCGGTTCGTCTTCGGAAACGTCCTCTTCGGTCTGCACCGTTTCCGGCGATACAGTAAGACCACCCCGAAGTTCAGTATTCTCAGGGTCATCCGCCTCATTTTCTTCTTCCGGTTCATCTGTTTTCGGGGGTGCGTAAGGCACACCAAGAGTGTCTGGTTCGCCGTCAGATTCTCCAGAATTATCAGTCTGTTCTTCCAATGCAGCAACTGGAACAAGCTCTTCTAATGGCACACTGTCTTCCGCATAGATAAGCGGAACATACTGCCCCTGCATAACTGTCATGGCGAGAGCAAGAACTATGGCTGTGATTCTCTTTGTATGGGAAAACACTTTCATTGCGATCATCCTCACAGTGAAATGAAATTATTTATATGTAGATATTCGTTTCAGATTGCATACTTATCTAAATTATATTGTAACAAGAATCATGTTTTTTTGATTTTGTCGGAGGCATTTGTCAATGACAATTTATTGGCACGAACCGTGCCAATAAGCTGATAATAGAACCTATATAATCAATAAAACAGAACACAAATGAGTTTGTCTTTAGATGCATTGCATAGGATTGGACCCAACAAAGCGTTTTTAGATATGAGAAGCAGATTATTAACTTGACCTTTTTATTTCAGCCTTTTATCACTTTTAATCGCGGCTTTTGTACCGGCGCCCTGGAAGAGCTGCACCAGGATCACCAGCAGGATGACCGCAAGCATCATGATCAGATACTGATACCGGTAATAACCGTAATTGATGGCGATCTTGCCGAGTCCCCCTCCTCCGATGATGCCGCTCATGGCAGTATAGCCCAAAACGGTGGTCAGCGCAATGGTGGCGCTGTTCAGCAGGGACGGCAGGGACTCCGGGATCATGACCTTCCGGATGATCTGGCCGGGCGTCGCGCCCATGGACTGGGCTGCCTCGATGATTCCCGGGTCGAGTTTGCGCAGATCGCCCTCCACGAGCCGCGCGATATAGGGAAACGCGGCGATCACCAGGGGAACGACAGTCGCGTTCGTACCAACCGCCGTACCGATCAACAGGCGGGAAAGCGGAAAGACCATGATCATCAGGATGAGGAACGGGACAGAACGCAGCAGGTTGATGACCACGTTCAGCGCGTGGAGCAGTCCTCCGGGCAGCGGGCGTACACCGTCTTTTTCTCCCGCGACCAGCAGCACGCCA